>JACCDN010731627.1_pt1 | contig 114137 bp, 103 predicted proteins | sample 7441691 | NCBI WGS metagenome assembly JACCDN01 (sample SAMN15323439, study PRJNA562643) | freshwater metagenome | isolation source: river surface water | place: USA:Blue River Watershed | collected 2017-08-16 | reverse complement strand
GGCATTTGCCCCAGATCCTGACCCCCACGGGTACGCACGGCCACGAGACCGGCTTCTTTTTCCTTGTCGCCAACGACAAGTTGGTAAGGCAGCCGGTTAACGCTATGTTCCCGAATTTTATAGGTAATTTTCTCATTACGCAAATCGGCTTCGGCACGGAAACCAGCCGCATGAAGCTGATTCACCACATCCTGGGCATAATCGGCCTGCTTTTCCGAGATATTAAGCACCACGGCCTGTACCGGCGAGAGCCAGGTGGGTAAGGCACCTGAGTGGTTTTCGATCAGAATCCCGATAAAGCGCTCTAACGAGCCTAGGATTGCCCGGTGCAGCATGACCGGCACCTTACGGCTGTTGTCTTCGGCCACGTATTCCGCGCCCAGACGGCCCGGCATCGAGAAATCGACCTGCATCGTGCCACACTGCCAGGAACGGCCAATCGCGTCCTTGATATGGAATTCGATCTTGGGGCCGTAAAAGGCGCCCTCGCCCGGTAACTCAGTCCATTCCAGCCCCGAAGCCCGTAGGCCGGCGCGCAAGGCTTCTTCAGCCTTGTCCCAGATTTCGTCGGAGCCCACACGGCCTTCAGGGCGCAGTGCCAGTTTGACGGCCACTTCATGGAAACCGAAATCAGCATAAACCTGTTTGACCAGCGCATTAAACGCCGTCACTTCGGCCTCGATCTGGTCTTCGGTACAGAAAACATGGCCATCATCCTGCACGAAGCCACGCACTCGCATCAGGCCGTGCAGCGCCCCGGACGATTCATTCCGATGGCATGAGCCAAACTCGCCATAACGAAGCGGCAGATCACGATAAGATCGTAGCCCAGCGTTATAAACTTGCACGTGACCCGGGCAGTTCATCGGCTTAAGCGCGTAGTGGCGCTTTTCCGACTCGGTCGTGAACATGTTCTCGTGGTAGTGGTCCCAGTGACCCGACTTTTCCCACAGAGAGCGGTCCAGAATCTGCGGGCAGCGCACTTCCTGATAGCCGTTATCGCGATAAACACGACGCATGTACTGCTCCACTTCTTGCCAGACAGCCCAGCCCTTGGGGTGCCAGAACACCAGGCCCGGGGCTTCATCCTGCATGTGGAACAAATCCAGCGCGCGCCCTAAGCGGCGATGATCGCGCTTCTCGGCTTCTTCCAGCATATGCAGGTAAGCGTCGAGGTCTTCTTTTTTGGCCCAGGCCGTACCGTACACACGCTGCAACTGTTCGTTCTTGGGGTCGCCCCGCCAGTAGGCGCCAGCGATCTTCATGAGTTTGAAGTGCTTGAGTTTACCGGTCGATGGCACATGCGGCCCACGGCACAGGTCGATAAAATCACCTTCGCGATACAGCGAGACTTCCTGATCCTGCGGAATCGCGGCGATCAGCTCGGCCTTGTACCGTTCGCCCTGTCCTTCAAAGAACTTGACGGCATCGTCGCGCGACCAGACTTCACGCGTTACCGGGATATCTTTCTTGGCCAGTTCGGCCATGCGCTTTTCAATGGCGGCCAGATCTTCCGGCGTAAACGGACGCGAGTAGGCGAAGTCGTAGTAGAAACCGTTGTCGACCGTCGGACCAATCGTCACCTGGGCTTCAGGATAGAGCTCCTTGACTGCATAGGCCAGCAGGTGCGCGGTCGAGTGACGGATCAGCTCCAGGCCTTCCGGATCTTTGTCGGTAATAATGGCCAGTGGCGAATCAGACTGAATGCAATAACTGGTATCAACCAGCTTATCGCCCACCCTGCCGGCGAGCGCCGCACGAGCCAGGCCGGCGCCAATGCTAGCAGCAACCTCCAGTACGGTGACTGGCTGTGGATATTCTCGCTGGGAACCATCAGGAAGCGTGATAACGGGCATCTTGAGCTCGCATTCGTAACAAGGGCACAACAAACACAAAAGCCAGAGCAGGTGGCCGGGGTCGCGATACTTGCGATAATCGGCGAATCTGACTCTGGCTTGAGGGCTGAATTCGTTGGTAGGCGCGATTGGACTCGAACCAACGACCCCCACCATGTCAAGGTGGTGCTCTAACCAGCTGAGCTACGCGCCTACTGCAGGAGCGAGATTCTAACCAAAGCGTTGCTGCTTTGCAACCACCCCTTGCCGAGACCCAAACCCAACCAGAGCAACATCAACAGGCTGAACAACAACCACTCACGGCCCACGGCACCCGCGGCTGGCCATAAGTGCCCTGCCAAGACACGTGGCGGGTTAAGAACCACGTCAAAGATCCGAACGATGGGGTTCTCGGGGGCAGCCCGTCCCGCGATCAGCCGGAGGACGGCGCGCCCAACGATAAGCCAAACAAGGAGCTCAACAATGGCGCGCAGGGACACAACCCCAAAAAGCAGAAAATCGGTCATTGCTCTTCGACACCAAACTGTCGATCCAGCCGGTTCATCCACAGGGCATAAATGGCAATCAGCAAGAGGTAAATCAGCAGTGCTCCCTGAGCTGTCATGAAATACCCAAGCGGTAGATCGAGAAAAGTCCACTGATTCAACCACTGCGAAAAATAACTCGCAACAAAGGTCACCAGAAACCAGATCAGGAGAAGCGTCAGTGTCACAACGAGGGTCTTTCGCCAATATCGACGTTGTTGTAACCGAATCTCAGGCATGCTGACTCTCCTCCGGTGGCCTATCCGGATGTGTCTCCAGATGTTTTTCCCGGTTAAACAGGATGCGTGGATAACGCAAACGCTCGATGAACTGCATACAATCCGGAGACGGCGGGGGTGTCATCAGGCTGACGAACGCGTTCACCAGAAAAGCCGCCGGAATACCAAAGATGCCTGCTGCCGAGGCATTGATCCCAAACCAGGGATCCATACCGAAGCCATAAAGACCGAGCCACGGAACGCTATCAAAGTTGACCCGAACAATATAAACGACCGTCACCAGCATCCCGGCAAGCATCCCCGCGATGGCCCCCGCACGATTGGCCCGGGGCCAGAAGATACCGAGAACCAGCGCTGGGAACAGGGCTGCTCCGGCAATCGAGAACGCCCAGGCCACCATGTCCACAATCGACGCCGGTCGCTGAACGGCGATCGCAGCCGCCACAATGGCAACCCCCACCATCACTGTCTTCGACACAATCAACCGCCACGATGCCGATGCGTCCGGTCTAAGAAGTTTGAAATAGATGTCGTGTGAAAGCGCGGAGGTAATAGAGAGCAAGAGCCCCTCGGCGGTCGACAATGCGGCCGCCAACCCCCCGGCAGCAACCATTCCAGAAATGACATACGGTAACCCGGCAATTTCCGGGGTTGCCAGCACAATCAGATCAGGACTAATCGTCAGCTCGGCCCACTGCACCAGATGATCCTGATTGATGTCATCGACCCCGACCATGCCGATACGGCCCCAAGTACTAAACCATTCTGGCAACGCCTGCAATGGCGCTCCCACGAGCGTCTCCATGATCTGCAGTTTGACCAGTACGGCGTAGGCCGGTGCCAGCAAATACACCAGCACAACAAAGAACAGCGACCAGAACACGGTTCGACGTGCCTGGCTCACGCTGGCAATACTGTAGTAGCGCATGAGTAGATGGGGCAACGAGGCCGTACCGATCGTCAAACAAAAAACCAGCGCCATGAAGTTGGCGCGACTGCTCATGTCTTCAGGGAGCGTAAAGGCCATGAGGTCATCGACCGGATGAGTTGCGCGTTCGCGCGCATTTTTCAGCTCATTCCGCCATTGCGCATGTGCCTGCTGCGGCTCGCTTGGTAGCGCCCGTTTCTCACGTTCCACCTGAACGATATCTCTGATCGAAACGTCATCCTGCCGCATCTGGCTGATCTTCTCAGTCAGTCGGGCGTGCTCACGCTCAAGCGACGCGGGGAGCCCCGCGATTTTGGACTGCAACTGTTCCGCCCGCTCGGCATAAAGCGACCTCACATGTTTCTCTTCATCACGATTGAAGACATCACGTTCCAGCGCCACTAGCTTCTGCATCGATGCCGCATAAAACACTGGTGGTGCCGGCACTCCGGTCTTCTCGAAGGCCAGAAAGGTAATGGGCGTAATGTAGGCGATCAGCAAAATGACGTACTGCGCTGCCTGCGCATGTAACAGCGCCCGCATGCCCCCAAGGAATGAGCAGACCAGTACACCTGCTAGACCAAGATAGACGCCGATTTCGAATTGCAGGGTAATGAACCGGCTGGTGATCACACCAACGCCATACACCTGGGCAACCACATAGATTAGCGAGGCCAGAATGACGGCCAGCGCCCCAAGAAGCCGGATTGCGTCACCACCGTAGCGCGCCGCAAGAAAATCAGGCAGCGTGTATTGCCCAAATTTTCGCAAATACGGCGCCAGCAGGAGGGCAAGCAATACATAACCACCCGTCCAGCCAATAACGAAGGCCAGCCCCTGATAGCCCGTGTGATACAGCGCCCCCGCCAGACCGATAAATGAGGCGGCCGAGAGCCAATCAGTACCGGCCGACATCCCGGCATAAACGGCTGATACCCGACGACCCGCAACAAAATACTCGGCCACATCCGAGGTTCGGGTAAAAAGGCCGACTAATGAAAAGACCAGCAAGGTAACCAACAGAAAACCATAGCCAATCCAGCGCTCAGAGAGCCCCCCTTGCTCGAGCCATCCGAGAAAAATGACTAGGCCCACAAACCCGGTCGAAAAGGCGAGCACAAACAAAGCGGGGCCATAAGCACCCAGCAGCAGTCGCAACCGGTTATTCATCGAAAGACACCTTCAGACATCTCCGGATTCAAAGTTGCAAATTGAGCCGGATCTGTTGCTGCAATCGTTTGGCCTGCTTCAACCCTTCGCGCAAAAGCACCTGATCAAAGCTGTTAAGCAGCGATGGCTGGACATGGTTGTCCACCCGGGCGCCCTCACGCAGGGCATACGACTGGTAATCAAGCCGAATTCGCTGTAGCGCCGACATCGCACCCAATGTGGCTTCGATATCGCGCTCATTCAAACCAAACGCCGGACCCGCCTTCAGAAACCGAGAACGCGTATCCGCATCGGGTACTCCAGCCGACAAAGCCATGATCCGGGCGGCATCCACAAAAATCCGGATGCCATATTTCTTGATATCGATGAACCGGTCTTTGCCATCCTTCTCGGTCACAATGTCGCCCGTGAAACCAATCGGGGGCTCCGCGGTTAATGCATTGGTTGCCATTAATCTGAGGAATATCTGGGCAGAACTCCCCCCCGACCACTGAGCCAGTCTCTGATGCAGAATGCTCGCCAGATCCATATCGCCGTACAAAGGACGCAGATCGAAAAAGATCGTCGCATTGAGCAGTGCCTCTGGTTCCGGTTTATGGATCCAGTCGTAAAAAAGCTGCACCCACTCATCGAGCGACCGGCACCATTTGACGTTGCCGGCCATGATATCCCCGGGGCATAGCGTAAAGCCGGCATCCGACAACCGGCGATTGACCTCACAAGCAAATGGCAAAAAAACCGTTCGTAGTTCTTCCGCTTCGGCTTCATCACTGGCGGTAAAAATCAGGCCGTTATCCTGATCCGTAGTCAATGTCTGTTCCTGGCGAGCCGCCGAACCCAGATTCACCCAGCACCAAGAGGCGGCTGGTAGCCGCGCACTCTGAGCGCACAAAGCCACGACACGTTGCGACAGTGCGTCGTTAAGCCAGGAGATTGCATAGGTGGCTAGGGCGCCACCAAAGCCGCAGTCCGCAAACTCCCGTCCCATTTTCTGCACCTGATCGGCCAGCGAGGAAACCTCTTCAGGGGAGGCACCCGCAATCTGTTGTGCAAGCACCCGCGCCCGCTGAGCGAGAAATTCATCAGTTCCGAAAGAACGGAAATCAGTATTTGAGTTTGGCATAGTAAGTCTTCTGTGAGGCATCTATGGCCTGACCCAGGGTGGTTACACCCTGCTCCGCCAGCAACGGAATCAATTTTATAAAGACTTCTGCGGTCGCCGTTGCATCGGCCAGGGCATTATGGCGCTTGCCCATACTGACCCCGAGCCGATCCATGATGGCCTCCAGACTATGGCTGGTCTGGTTGGGCGCCGCCACCGCCGAAAGCATTAGCGTATCCAGCACGGGATGATCAAAACGGATCCCAATCTGTCGCTCCTTGATCGACAGGAAGCGCATATCAAAGGCCACGTTATGCCCGACCAGGACGGTATCCGAACAGAACTTTTCAAATGCTGGCAATACCATGTCGCAGGTGGGTTTCCCCAGGAGCATGCTTTCCGTAATGCCATGGATGGCGATACTGGCTGCTTTTAATGGAATCCTCGGATCAATCAGTTCATCAAAATATTCCTGATTAAGGATGCGGCCATTCAGGATTCTAACGGCCCCGACCTGGATGATCTCGTCATTCAACGGTTCCAGCCCGGTGGTCTCGGTATCAAAGACCGTATACATCAGCGCGCTTAATGGCTGATCCAGATCAACATTCTCGAAGCCGCGTTCAAACAGGTTGAAATCATAATATTCAGGGCGCGCATCTGATTCCTCGAAGGCAGCGGACTGAATGAGTGCGGCGTCAGGCATCACTCGGGGAAGCAGAATGCGGATTCGCGCCTCTTCCGTGACTCGCGTCCGCTGATACCACATTTCGGCACCATGTCGGTTCAGAATATCCCGCAGGTTGGGTGGGTTAATGGCATTTTCTGTTTTGACGGTCTCCAGTTCCCAGCTTAATACCGTCTCCGAGCTGAGTGGCAAACCGTCCCAGACAACATCCATGTGCACGAATCGATCATCCGCATCAATCTGCAGGCGCAAGCTTCGCGCATCCGCCACTTCCTGAACACGATTAACGAGGAATGTGATGGCCGAAACCAGTGCAAAACTGTCTGCGCGTACCCAGTAGGATGCCGGGACATCGACCTCTGCCATTAGATCGAAATCCAGCTTTTTGCGAACCTGGTTCCGGGCCACGGCCATGATGTCATCAACGAGCATGTCATCAAGCGGCCAGGCCTGTTGCTGATTAAGCGAAAGCTGTTGCAACGTTTCATCCAGCCGCTGGCTCATCTTGCGGACCTCGACCGCCATACCTGCCACAAAGCGATCACGCATGTCCGGGGGCATGTCAGGGTTATCAGTCAATGTTTCAACAGCAGCACGCAAGGAACCCAGGGAGGCACGACTGCCTTCGGTCAACGCTCCGAGCGCCTGATCACGACGCGAATCTTCTTCTAGAACCCGCGTGATGTTTTCAACCAGAAGAATGTAGCCGGAGGCCTCTGCAGCAACCTCATCATTGACCTGCGTCTTCAGAACCGGCGACACCTGCACCCGCACCAGCTGACCACCTTCCGAAGTGGTGACAAAGTTAGCTGCCGCATGCCGGGTTCCGCGCTCCAGTTGCATATTGATGCTGTCCTTGGCGTAGGCAATATGGCTCGGATCCAGAATCGATGAAATAGACCGCCCCAAACCAATAAGCGCCCCGCGATTGACCGACGTGGGACCCGTTGCAAGCGACTCGAACATGAAGCGGGCGCGATTGTTATAAAGCAGAATCCGCCCTTCGAGATTACAGACCACCACCGCTTGCGCCAGTTCCGACATCAGTGCGGCCAGACGGTTCTTTTCTTCTTCAATCACGCCCTTGGCCTTGGCCACCTGCGCCTCGACATCGTCAATATAGGTATCGCGCTGGCTGGCCAGATCATTGATTGCGCGAACGAGTTCACGCAGCTCAGGAGGGCCTTTCTCCACAATACGGAACGAACGGTTTGAGCCAAGCATCATACGCAACTGCTCGACCATCGCCGCCATGCCGGTTACGTAGCGATTAAACAGACGGCGAACTAGCAATAGGCCCACGATAAAACCGAGCGCAGTTAACGCGCCCCCCAGGGGAATCTGCGGTAACAGGTGTTCGATCAGAACATCGCGCATCCCCGGCGAAGCACCCAGCCAGATCAGTACAGACGTCAGCAAAAACGGCCCTGTCATCAACATCCCGAGGATGATGACGGCAATGACAAATCGCCACTTGGCTTTCAAATCTCGAAAAATCATGGAGTCACCCTTGGCAATGCTTTCTAGCCCAGTACCTCGCGGATCTTGATCACCAGATCCTTGGTCGAAAAGGGTTTGAGCATATAGGCGTCGGCACCGAGCGCCAGGCCTTTGGCCTGTTCTGTATCGCGCCCTTTGGCAGTCAGCATGATGATCTTTGGCTGCATGAGGGATGAATCAGCACGCACAATCTCGCAAACCTCGAAGCCCGACTTGTTGGGCATCATCACATCGAGCAATATCAGATGCGGGTTGAAACTCCGAATCTTCTCAAGCGCCGAATCGCCATCCGCCGCGGTATCAATCTCGAACCCCTCCTTTTTCAGGAGAAACTCCAAGGACATCAGTATATTCGGCTCGTCATCAACAATCAGGACCTTATGATTCATAGTGCGCTCCCCTTTCAGACTTTCTGTTCAAGTGGAATAGTGAAATAGAACGTCGAACCCGTATCGGCATCTTCAATACCATGACCATGGCTAGCAACCCGACTTTCGACCCAGAGCTTGCCACCAAAGTGCTCGATGATCTCCCGGCTGATCGGTAGCCCCAGCCCTGTGCCCTGTGGTTTGTCCGTCATGGTGTTGCCGCCTTGGCGGAAACGCTCGAAGATCAACCCCTGATACTCTTCCGGAATCCCCGGACCGTTATCATGGACGGCCACTCGGACATATCCGTCCTCACACGTCAGCGTTACACGGATCAACCCGTCACCTACAGGAACAAACTTGACCGCGTTGGAGAGCAGATTAATAAATACTTGCTTGATACGATCTCGATCAATGGCTACAACGACTGGCGCACTGGATTCAGGTAGCTGCATTTCAAAGGCTGAACCACGTTCCTTGAAAAGTTGCGTCATCGACTCGGCAGTCTCTGTCAGTAGCTCCGGCAGGTCGACGTCCTCGATAGCCCATTCGACGCGCCCCGATTCCAGCTTCGCAAAATCGAGAATCTGATTGATCAGGCGGGTCAGGCGCTCGGCCTCACCGACGATGATGCCAAGGAAGCGAGTCCGGTCTTCGGCGGACATTTCCGGATCATCGTGCAGCATCTCCGAAAAGGCCCGTATCGAAGTTAGGGGCGTACGCAGTTCATGCGTGACCGTCGACATAAAGTCATCCTTCAAGCGATCGAGCTCAAGTAATTTCTCGTTAGCAGCGCGCAAATCCCGGGTCGCCTCTTCCAGTTCTGCCGACTTGCGCTCCAGCTCCCTAGAGTGGGCGCGCACTTGGGAGGCCTCATCCAGAATATTGAGCACTTCATCCAGCCCAAGTTCTTCTTCCTGAACCACCGAGCTCACCATCACGTGCGCACTGGCCGAACCAATCGCCCCTGCCAGCTGGGTTTCGGAAAACATGACGAAATCTGCATCGGCCTGCAACTGGCTCACCTTAGCTAGGCCACGGTTGATTGCATATTTCTGAAGACGGTTCTGGGCCTGCTTAGGCCCCAGAAAACGCTTCAGTAATTCAACGAGGGCATCTGCCGAGGCCGTGCCCCGCCAGATCTTTGTATTGATCGCCCCGCTGCTGTTGATATTGACGAACTGGTTTGCAGTCGCCACCTCGGCCGGATCCTGGCGGGTCAGCACTGACACTGCAAAATAGGCGCCCACATTCACGAACATGCTCCAGAATAGTGTGTGCGCAATCGGGTCGAGCGATTTGAGACCAAGGAGACCGTGTGCCGCTAGCAAGGTCATACCGAAGGGACCATCGGTAATAAAGCCACTATCCATCCAGCCAGATCGCGCAAACGACGGCAAGAGCGCGGTGTAAAGCCAAACGGCAAAACCCATCAGCAGACCAGCCAGTGCCCCCTTACGGTTGCCATCCTTCCAATACATGCCCCCCAGCAGCGCAGGTGCAAATTGCGCTACGGCCAGAAAAGAAATAAGACCGATGGAAACGAGTGCATAGGCCTCACCGGCACCCCGGAAATACAAATAGCCCAGCAAAAGCAAAAACACGATGGTGCAACGGCGAATCAGCATGATCACCTTGCTGAGATCCTTCCGCCGGGAAAATTCCGAATCATGGCGCAGCAACAGCGGAACCACCAGGTCATTCGACACCATGGTCGCTAAGGCAATCGTTTCGACGATCACCATACCGGTCGCTGCGGAGAGGCCACCCAGGAAAGCGAGGACCGCCATGGACGCATTACCCTCAGTCAGGGGCAGTGTCAGCAAGAGTGCATCTGCGACAAAAGGCTTGCCATCGAAATGCAACATCCCAGCCAGTGCAATTGGCATCACAAAAATATTGATCAGCAACAGATAGAGCGGGAAGAGCCACACGGCACGACGCATGTGGTTCTCATCAACATTTTCGACTACCGTGATCTGGAACTGGCGAGGCAACATCAGAATCGCGAGGCCCGAAAGCACGGTCAGCGAAAACCAATTGGTGTAGTTCACCGAATCCGGTTGCAGAAGAGCTGCCATCTTGGGAATCAGCTCGGCCCGACTGAAAATATCGGCAAAGCCGTCATTCAGGAACCAGACAACATAGACCCCGATCGCTATGAAGACGATCAGCTTGAACAAAGATTCAAAGGCAACGGCCAGGACCATACCCTCATGACGTTCGGTCACATCCAGGTGCCGGGTTCCGAAGAGAATGGTGAAGGTCGCCAGAATCATGGCGATGATCGCTGTTGAGTCCGGCATGAACGCTAGCGACTCCAGGGCATCCGGTATCAGCGCTTCAGCATCGTTCGGGAACAGCACCTTCAGGCTGTATGAAATAGCCTTCAGCTGAAGAGCAATGTAGGGAATGATGCCAATCACCGCAATCACCGTGACCAAGCCGGCCAGCAGAGGGCTCTTGCCATATCGAGCCGAAATAAAATCAGCGATTGATGTGAGACGCAGGGTTTTGCTGATACGGATCATTTTGAGAATGACCGCCGCAAACAGGAACATCAGGGTCGGCCCCAGATAGATGGTCAGGAAACTGAATCCACCCGTTGTGGCGCGTCCAACACTTCCGTAAAAGGTCCAGGAGGTGCAATAAACGGCAATCCCGAGGGCATAGACCGTGGAGGTCATCACCGAACGGCCGGCATCGGCCCGGCGATCACCAAAACGGGCGATGGCGAACAAAGCCCCAAGATAAATAAAGGTCAGGAGCCCAACCAGCCAATCGGCAATCATGAGCGTTCGGTTCCTGCAGAAATAGAGGGTCGTGCAACACCACGCCGGCGCGGTTCCGCCGCCAGACGCGCCATCACAATGACCAGAAGCCAGGCCCCAAAAAGACCGATATATAACGTTGGCACCGAATCGATGTGACCACGAAAGAGTGACAGAATCGGAAAATTAAATGCCAGAAATGCCAACGCGCCAACGATGGCAAGCTTGGACACGCTTTTTTGCATCCCTTTTGGCATAGGCACTCCCACTCAAAGTGAAAAACCGGCGCAGTCACCCGCGCCGGTTTCTCTGTCAAGCATCGGCTGATTATTATCAGCTCTCATGTCCGGCAGATGCCGGTCTCGCGAACCACCCTCCTCCTGAATGATCGTTGCGGTTCGCGTGACCCGGGGCGCCGCACAGCACCCCGGAGTTCCTGGTTAGCCCTTGAGCTGTTCCAGGATGTGCGGGTTTTCCAGCGTCGACGTATCTTGCGTAACTTCCTCACCCTTGGCGAGTGAGCGCAGCAGACGACGCATGATCTTGCCCGAGCGGGTCTTCGGCAGGTTGTCACCAAAGCGGATGTCCTTCGGCTTGGCGATCGGACCAATCTCCTTACCCACGAAGTCGGACAGCTCCTTGATCACCTTCTTGGCCTCTTCGCCAGTCGGGCGAGCACCCTTCAGGACAACGAAGGCCACGATGGCTTCACCGGTCAGATCATCCGGACGACCCACAACAGCAGCTTCGGCCACCAGCGGGTTAGCGACCAGTGCCGATTCGATTTCCATGGTACCCATGCGGTGACCCGACACGTTCAGCACGTCATCGATACGACCGGTGATGGTGAAGTAACCATTTTCAGCATCACGGATTGCGCCGTCACCCGCTAGGTAGAGCTTGCCACCCAGATCTTCAGGGAAGTACGACTTCTTGAAGCGATCCGGATCGCCCCAGACCATACGAATCATCGACGGCCACGGCTTCTTCACAACCAGGATGCCGCCCTGGCCCCAAGGCACTTCGTTACCGGTCTCGTCGACCACGGCCGCCTGGATCCCCGGGAACGGCAGGGTGCATGAACCCGGAACCAGCGGCGTTGCGCCCGGCATCGGGGTAATCATATGACCACCGGTTTCGGTCTGCCAGAAGGTATCGACGATCGGACAGCGACCGCCACCGACGTTCTCGTAGTACCACTCCCAGGCGGTCGGGTTGATCGGCTCGCCCACCGAACCCAGCAGGCGCAGGCTCGACAGGTCGTATTTTTTCGGGTGCACGTTTGGATCCGTATCCGAAGCCTTGACCAGCGAACGGATGGCGGTCGGTGCCGTATAGAAAATCGACACTTTGTGCTTTTGGATCATGTCCCAGAAACGGCCAGCATTCGGGAAAGTCGGGATCCCTTCGAAAACCACTTCGGTACCACCGCAAGCCAACGGGCCATAGGTGATGTAGGTGTGGCCGGTGACCCAGCCGATATCGGCCGTACACCAGAAAACATCATCCTTCTTCAGATCGAAGGTATAGAGCATGGTCAGCATGGCGTGCAGCAGATAACCACCCGTCGAGTGCTGAACACCCTTCGGCTTACCGGTCGAGCCCGAGGTGTAGAGGAGGAACAGCGGATGTTCTGCTTCGACCCATTCCGGTTCGCACTGGTCCGACTGCTTGTCGACGATGTCGGCAGCCCACACATCGCGACCGGCGGTCATCGCAACATCGGCACCGGTACGCTTGAACACCAGAACTTTCTTACAGGCATCACAGCCGCCCATCGCAAAAGCTTCGTCAGCAATGGCCTTCAGGGGCAGCGACTTGCCACCACGGAACTGGCCGTCACTGGTGATCAGCACCTTGGCGCCCGCATCTTCGATACGGTCACGCAGCGATTGAGCCGAGAAACCACCGAACACGATCGAGTGGGTGGCGCCGATACGGGCACAGGCCTGCATCGAGGCGATACCGTCAATGGTCATCGGCATGTAAATGATGACGCGGTCGCCCTTTTGTACGCCGAGTTCTTTCAAGGCGTTAGCGATCTTGCTGACACGTGCCAGCAGTTCCTTATAGGTCACTTTGGTGACTTGGCCATCATCCGCTTCAAAAATCAGAGCCGTCTTGTCGCCCAGACCGCGCTCGATATTACGATCCAGACAGTTGTAGGAAGCGTTCAGCTTGCCATCAACAAACCAGCCGTAGGTCGGTGCCTTCGACTCGTCGAGAATCTTGGTAAACGGCGTTTGCCAGCTGAGGAGTTCCTTGGCGCGCTTGCCCCAGTAACCCTCATAATCCTGTTCGGCTTCAGCACACAGGGCCTTGTAACCATCCATGCCAGAAACGGCGGCATTTTTGACGAAGTCCGCGGACGGTTGATAGACCTTTTCATTCGACATGTTGCATCTCCTCGCTATTGTTTCACTATTTGTTAGATACTGCCCTGGTTACTCCGGCTGTGAGACCACAGCTCGGGCCGGCATACCAATACCGCCCCATGAGCATCATGGTTCGGAGCGTATGCAGCACGTAGTCATTTAATGACCTTAGTCTTACACCCTGCTTACATCCCAAAGCCTTTATTCAAGCGCTTTTCATACCGCGTTGCAGCAAATTTTGATGTGGGTCAAATACCAGAACACGCCGCTTTTCATTACAATTGAGCAATCGCTTCAGGCGACCCTTCACCACCCTCTTAGCCGCCGGGAAAAACCATGAGCACGATCAAGCAAGAAGACTTTATCCAGTCCATCGCCGATGCCTTCCAGTACATCAGCTTCTACCACCCGCTCGACTACATCAAGGCCCTAGGCGAGGCCTACAAGCGCGAAGAGAACCCGGCCGCCAAAGACGCCATCGCTCAGATTCTGACCAATTCGCGTATGGCCGCCGAAGGCCACCGCCCCATCTGTCAGGACACCGGCATTGCGGTGGTTTTCCTCAAGGTCGGCCAGAATCTGAAGTGGGATGCCACCATGAGCGTTCAGGAAATGGTGAACGAAGGGGTTCGTCGCGCCTATCTGAACCCGGATAACACCCTGCGCGCCTCGGTCCTTCTGGACCCGGCCGGCGCCCGCAAAAACTCGAGAGACAATACCCCCGCGGTCGTCCACTACGAAATCGTACCGGGTGACGAGCTGGAAGTGATCTGCGCCGCCAAGGGCGGTGGCTCAGAGAACAAATCCAAGTTCTACGCTCTGAACCCGTCGGACTCGATCGTGGATTGGGTCCTCAAGACGCTGCCCACTATGGGTGCCGGTTGGTGTCCACCGGGCATTCTGGGTATCGGCATCGGGGGCACCCCGGAAAAAGCCATGCTGTTGGCCAAAGAATCGCTGATGGCCCCGTGTGACATCCACGAACTGCAAGCCAAGGCCGCCGAAGGCCATACACTTACCCGCGTGGAAGAACTGCGCCTTGAGCTCTATGAAAAGGTTAATGCACTCGGCATTGGTGCCCAGGGCCTGGGCGGCCTGACCACCGTGCTTGACGTCAAGATTCTGGATTACCCGACCCACGCCGCGTCACTGCCCGTGGCCATGATCCCCAACTGTGCTGCCACCCGTCACGTGCACTTCCACCTTGACGGCTCGGGTCCGGCACATTTACCCACACCGAAGCTGGAAGACTGGCCGGATATTCATTGGGCACCGGACCTCAAGAAGGCCAAGCGCGTCAACCTCGACACGCTCACCAAGGACGAAGTCGCCTCGTGGAAACCGGGCGATATCCTGTTACTCAACGGCAAGATGCTCACCGGTCGTGATGCGGCTCACAAGCGCATTCAGGACATGCTGGCCCGCGGCGAAAAGCTGCCCGTCGACTTTACTAATCGTGTCATCTACTACGTCGGCCCGGTCGATCCGGTGCGCGATGAAGTCGTCGGCCCGGCTGGTCCGACCACCGCCACCCGCATGGATAAGTTCACCCGCATGATGCTGGAAAAGACTGGCCTCATCTCCATGGTCGGCAAAGCCGAGCGCGGCCCAACGGCCATTGAAGCCATCCGCGACAACAAGGCGGCCTACCTCATGGCTGTTGGCGGTGCCGCTTATCTGGTCTCCAAAGCCATCAAGGAAGCCAAGGTCGTTGGCTTCAACGATCTTGGCATGGAAGCCATCTACGAGTTCACCGTCGAAGACATGCCGGTGACCGTGGCCGTGGACTCAACCGGCACGTCAGTGCATGAAACCGGCCCGAAGGAATGGCAGATCAAGATCGGCAAAATTCCGGTCAAATCTTAAGCAGTCCACGTAGGAAAGCAATCCGGTGCCCGCAGGCCAACGGCCGGTGATCGGAGTCTTTGACTCCGGCCTGGGTGGCTTGTCGGTACTTGGTGCCTTAGCCGAGCTCTGCCCGGCGGCCGACCTGATCTACGCCGCTGATACGGAACACGTTCCCTACGGCAACAAGACGCCCGAGCAGATTCGCGCCCGGGTGTTGGCGATGGGTCAGGCACTGATCAAACAAGGCTGTACCACCCTCGTCGTTGCCTGCAATACCGCCACTGCCGAAGCCATAGACGCACTCCGCGCCGCGTACCCCACTGTGCCGGTCGTCGGTATCGAACCCGGTATCAAACCAGCCGCACTCAACACCCAAAGTGGACACATCGCCGTACTGGCCACGGTTGCAACGGCCAAAAGCCAACGCCTCGCAGAGCTTATCGCCCGCCACGCGCCCCACAAAACCGTGCACGTTATTCCCTGCCACGGCTGGGCAACGGAAGTAGAGGCGCTCAATCTCAACGCCCCGTCGATCATTGAAGAAATCAAGCGGGATCTGTTGCCACTGATTGATCACGGCGTCGACCAGGTCGTACTTGGCTGTACCCACTACGATTTCCTAGCACCCACCCTCAGTCGATTTATTGGCGGAAAGGCGCAACTCGTTGGAGTTGCCGGTGCTGTGGCACGTCAGGCCTGCAAGGTTGCCGGCGCAGAAGCTCTCACCGGTTACGGCAAAATTCGACTGGTGGCAACGATGAACCCCACTCGTCTATCAGAGGCCATCAGAGTACTTGGGCTTGGCGATCTCATAAACCAGCTCAGCGCCGCACCTCAGATGCTTACAGCGGACTAAACCACTAGCCCATCATGCCGACAAATATTGGCAATCCCCATTTTTCAAACGGTCTATGCATTGCCGTAGCCGCATGTTTGGCGTATTCAACTTCTGTCTTTGCTGATGATGGCTCCAATATGACGGATACGGCCAAGGTTGCCCAGAAGATCATGGCCAAGCTTCACCCCATGGTTCAGCTACCGTTATCTTATAACTACAACCAGAACCGACAACCCAACCAAAACTACACCCAGGCGCAATTTCAGTTTGACCCGGTGATTCCGATTCTTACCAGTGAACGTACGGGCTTTATTCTGAATCCGATGTTTATGGACAATATCAACGCGCAGAATCAACAAACACGCAATCAGGCGACACCGCTTCAGTTGGCCACCTATTTCGCTAAAACAGACACCGATCTTCTCTACGGCTTGGGCCCTTTTATCCAGATGCCTACGGCCAACACTTATGGCGGATCCCAGCAAACTGGTCTAGGCGCCTCTTACGGCCTAATGTATCAGCCGAGGCACTGGGTGATTGGGGCGCTTGGATACAACGCCTGGGGGGTTGGCAGCAACCGAACTTCGGGTACCGCCAATGTGTACTACATCAATCCGACGATTTCCTACACTACCAATAATGCATGGACCTATAACCTGCAAAGCTGGATTATTGGCAACCCGACTAACGGTAAAAGCAACAACTCTAATCAGCTTATGCTCAGCGGCGGCAAAACCTTCAAGGTCAAAAGCGCCCGAGTTCAGTGGCAACTCGGGCCCAGCTACATGTTGACCCAGACACCCAACAGCCCTCAAGGCTGGGGGGGCTATTTCAGCTTGACGGTTGCATTTCCGGAAAGCGGCTATTTCATACAGCCCCAAAACTACGCCAATTAAAGCATTCGAAAAAAACTAGCCATCAACGCAAAACGGCCAATCCACAGACTGGCCGTTTTGCTTGAGGCGACGCCAAAGTTTCTGCGTTACCCGAATGCAAAGCTGTCTACTTAGGCTTCACTTCACATCCATCGGCTTGAAGATTTTTGCTGGTTGGAACAGCTGGCTGGTTTCACCCGCATAAATCTTACCCCCAGCAGTGGTCAGCTTTTTTACCGGCGAGCCCTGGTTCAAATCGAGCTTTTTAAGATCAACCCACATCGCGTTAGGCGACAGGGCTGAATCAAAATAGTAGATCCGGCTTTTCTGGTCTGCTATAGAACGCCAGAGCGTGGAGGCCACGTCGGGCTTTCCCGGAACACTCTCGCCCAGAGGGACGCTGACGGACCGCATGATCCCGAGCATGGACAGCGAGGACTGGGTTTCCAGGTTTTTAGTCGGCAACGCGCTTGAGAAACGCTTGAGCACCGTATTAGGCATCGCGCTCAGCATGTATGCCCCCCTGGCAAAACGATCGGAAGGAGAAATCGTTCCGGGCAAGAAATTAACGCCGCCCACATCTTTCCAGTAGCTATTGATCGCCAACTGCTTATCGTAATTAGGGTCATTCGTCATCACCTGGTATTGCTTGCCATGATGAATGACGAGCTTGCCGTCCAGATATTCAAAGATTGCCGAATCACCCGTTGCATCTGACAACGATAAATGCAGGGTTGAAGCAGAACCGTTAGGCAAAACGGGGGCAACGATCCTGAACGGCTCTGCCTTCAAAGCCTGAACGGCTTCATTAACGGTTGCAAAATTATCCAACGCATACTGCGCCCACATCAGTGAGGAGAGGGTCGGCTTATCGCCGACTTGGCCATATTGTGCTTTGGAAAGATACAACAGATTGGCAACCAGGCCTTTTTCGTTCATCCCATCAGCCGCTGCAATATCATAAGCCGTGGTAACAACGCTGCCATACTTTGATGTCCACGTAATAGATTTGGGTCCCGCAGCGCCCGTATTGGTAATGCCCTTTGGTAATGCCCAAAGGTTCGCACTCATGTCTTCCATCCAGTCCATTGACCGACCGGTAACGACCACATCCGAGGGCCCGCTATACATCACACGGGAACAGGCTACTGATGGCGCAATATTCATGCCACCAATTGCACCGGCTATCAACCACACCGCCAACTTTCTTTTTTTGGTTGTCATGTCACATAACCTCTTTGGGAAATAGATTTGACATCCTACAAGAAAAAACGGCCAGTCACGTGACTGGCCGTTTCATTTAAAACATCGGTCAATTAACCTGCTGCTACGAGCTTCTTGATGTTCTCGATGGTCGACGGATCATCGATGGTGGTCAGGTCACCCGGATCACGGCCTTCGGCCAGTGCCTGCAATGAACGACGCAACATCTTGCCCGAGCGTGTCTTCGGCAGTGCGGTGACAAAGTACACACGGCCCGGACGGGCGATGGCACCCAGGATGCCATCGACGGTGCCCATGACTTCCTTCTCCAGGGCTTTGACCTTTTCCGGGGTGTCCACGCTATCTGCGCTCTTGACCACGGCAAAGGCGATCGGCACCTGACCCTTGAGCTTGTCTTCAACGCCCACCACAGCCACTTCGGCAATACCCTTGTGGTTCTGGACGGCTTCTTCGATCTCACGGGTGCCCAGGCGGTGGCCGGCGACGTTGATCACATCATCGGTGCGGCCCAGAATCGTGAAGTAACCGTTCTCGTCTTTGATGGCCCAGTCGTACGATGAATAGACCAGCGGATCCTTAAACAGGCTGAAATAGGTGCTAACGAAACGCTCGTCCTGACCCCAAACGGTGGAGAGGCAACCCGGCGGCATCGGCGGTACCACCGCAGCGATACCCTTCTCGTTCGGACCGCACTCGGTGCCGTCTTCACGGAAGATACGCAGGTCGTAACCATAGACCGGGAACGATGGCGAACCGTATTTGATCGGTGTCTTTTCGACACCCGGCACGGCGGCAATCATCGGCCAGCCGGTTTCGGTCTGCCAGTAGTTATCGATGACGGGCTTGTTCAGCTCGCCCATGAACCATTCGTGGGTCGGCTCGTCCAGCGGCTCGCCGGCCATGAAGATGTGCTTCAGGCTGGAGAGATCGTGTTTCTTCATATAGGCCGGGTCCTGCTTCTTTAGCACGCGGGCAGCCGTCGGTGCCGAGAACATGACGTTGACCTTGTACTTCTCGACGATCTGCCACCAGATGGCCGGATCCGGACGCAGCGGCGTACCTTCGTACACCACAGTCGCCATACCAGCGATCAGCGGGCCGTACACGATGTACGAGTGACCGACGACCCAGCCGATGTCCGAGGTCGAGAAGAATGTCTCCCCTGGGTCGCCCAGGTAGATGTGCTTCATCGAGGCGGCCAGCGCCACCAGATAACCGCCGGTATCACGTTGCACACCCTTCGGTTTGCCAGTGGTCCCCGAGGTGTAGAGGATGTACGACGGGTGCGACGACTCGACCCAGGTGCACGGCACCTGATCATCCATGTGCTGGGCGCGCAGTTCAGCGTAGTCCACATCACGACCGGCCACACGCGGGAAGCCCTTATCCAAGCCGCGATCCACGATAATGACCTTGGCCGGCGGGAACTCAGCCAGGCTCAGGGCCTCGTCAACGAGGTGCTTGTACGGCACCGGCTTGCCGTTACGCATACCAGCATCTGCCGTCACCATGACCTTCGGCTTGGCATCATCAATACGGGTGGCCAGCGAACCGGCGGCAAAACCACCAAAGACCACGGAGTGAATCGCACCGATGCGAACGGTCGCCAGCATGGCAAAGATCGCTTCCGGAATCATCGGCATGTAGATCAGAACGCGATCACCTTCCTCAACGCCCTGGCTCTTGAGTACCGCAGCCATGCGCTCGACTTCACGCAGCATCTCGGCCCAGGTATAGACCTTCTCTTCATTGGTTTCAGTCGAGATATAGATCAACGCCTTGTCATTAGGGCGAGCCGCGGCATGGCGATCAACCGCGTTGTAGCAAAGGTTGGTTTTGCCGTTCACGAACCACTTGACGAAGGGCGGGCGCGAGTAATCACAGACCTCAGTGAATGGTTCCTTCCATTCAACCAGCTTGGCCTGTTCGCCCCAGAACTCGTCGCGGTTCTCGATCGAACGCTTGTGGAAATCCTGATACTTACCCATAGTAAAGCGCCTCCTCTGGCATGCTTGGTATCCGTTTCGCGAAGGCGAAACCTGTTTTTATGTTAAAAAAGCCACCTCGCCAGAGCGGGTCTGGCAGGCGTCATCGGTTGTTGATGCAGCAAATCAACCGCCATAATTACGCCTGTAGCCTTACACCAAGCTGACCCGCCTTCGCTTTTAGGTATAAATGACGTCATGAACGCACCCCAAACACACCCCAGCCGCATTGCGGCTACCGCCCAACTCGGCCAGCAGATCTGGCTCGACACCCTATCGCGTGCCCTCATCGAGAGTGGCACTCTGGCCGGCTGGATCAATGACCATGCCGTTGCCGGGCTAACCTCGAATCCGGCCATCTTCCAGCAGGCCTTCAGCAAAGATACGGCCTACGCCCCTGCCATTGCCGCGGCCCGCGCTAGCGAAACGAATCCCGAGGCTCGTTTCGAAGCCATCGCGCTGCCGGACATCCAGGCGGCCTGTGATCTCTTCCGCCCCCAATGGGATACGAGCGGAGGGGCGCGGGGTTATGTCAGCTTTGAGGTCTCGCCCCGTCTGGCACATGATGCCCGTGGGACGGTGGACGCCGCAGTCCGACTCTGGAAAACCATCGACCGCCCCAATGCCATGATCAAGATTCCGGCCACCCCCGCGAGCTGCAAGGCCATCACTGAGATCATCGCCCAGGGGATTAATGTCAATGTCACGCTGATTTTTTCGCATGAGCAATTAGAGGCCGTGCAGGCCGCCCATGCGGCAGGGCTTAAGCGCTGGGTTGCTGCGTGCCAGCAGGCGGGCACCCCAGAACATATCGGTAACGTCGCCTCGGTGGCCAGCTTCTTTGTCAGCCGGACCGACAACATCCTCGACCCCAAGTTACCCGCCGAACTGCAGGGCAAAAGCGCCATCGCCCTGTGCAAGACCGCCTACGAGCAGTGGCAGAGCCTGATCGCCGGTACGGGAACAGAGGGCATCGCCGACCTGATTGCCCTGGGTGCCAAACCCCAGTGGCTGCTCTGGGCCTCGACATCAGTCAAGAATCCGGCGTACCCGGATACGCTCTATGTGGATGAACTGATCGGGCCACAGACAGTCAACACCGTGCCCGATGCCACGCTGGTCGCCTTCAGGGACCACGGGCAGGTTGCACGCACCCTCGACAACGACATTGCCACGGCACACGAGCAATTGGCCGCCCTATCGGCTCTGGGCATTGATCTAGATCAGGTCGGCCATGATCTGCAGGTGGCCGGCCTAGCCCAGTTTGAAGCGGCCTACGCCGATCTACTCAAGCTGGTTTAATCGCTGTTGTTCAACGCTAATTCGGACAGTGCCCTTCGGAAAGCGGCCTTAAGCCATGACGGATGCGCGCCCGGTCACAGGCCTGATCAGCGATACCCAACGCCGCCCAGGGGTTGAATTCATGGCAGGGCGATGGTCGATCCGCGTATATCGTGCAGTCCACCTGGCAACCGATTTCACCGCTCAAGGCAATGCACCGGGGGCTGGCATCATCCGTCCCTTTCATGCGCATCAGTTTGGGCGTCAGTCGGATCGCCATCCCGATAGGCACACCGGTCTCACCCGATGCTTTGGCTAATTCGGACGGATGAAAATCCACCCGGTAACTGGCACAACAGGCGCCACAACGTTCGCAGATCGACAGGTGTGATGTGCCCGATTTAGACATGACCGCGCCAACCCCCCGCTTGGTCCTTGACACCAATGTAGTGATGGATCTGTTTCATTTTCATGCGCCGCCCCTGGCATCGCTGATGGCGGCTATTGAATCGGGGCGAGTGATTTGCCTGGTGAACGAACAGACACTGGCGGAACTGAAGCGCGTTACCGGTTACAAGCAGTTCAAACTTGATAATGCCGGACAACAGCGCCTGTTTGAGGTGTACCGGTCGCGGGTGACGCTGGTGACACAACCCATCCCGCAGGGCGCCCCCCAGCTGCCCAAATGCCGGGACTCTGATGATCAGATGTTTTTGGAGCTGGCCCTGGCCGGCCAAGCCGACATGCTGATCAGCCGCGACAATCTGGTGCTCAAGCTGGCCAAAGCCCGAAACCGACCCTGCCCCTTCGCGATTCTGCTGCCGGAGCAGGCGCTCCCCAGACTGTTGGATGACCCGCTCAGCCATGAGGCATCAGACCTGACGCCGCCGGAAGACCAGTGAGGTCTCGGTAGAGACTGCCGGCGTGTACGTGTAGCCCTCGGCATCAAAGCCCTGCAAATCTGCCGATGTTTTCCAGTTACCCTCGGCCGCAGCTCGAACAATGAGACCGCGAGCCCGTTTGGCGTAAAAGCTGATGATCTTGAACTTACCGTCTTTCCAGTCTTCAAACACCGTATCGATGATCGTAACCCCCGCCTTTAGGAGCGCCTTGCGATCCACCGATTTGAAGTATTCATCCGAGGCGGTATTCACCAGGGGCTGACCCGCTGCCTTGAGATCCTCCAGCACACAGGCGGTATTGGATTCGCGCCACCAGGCATATAGATCCTTACCCGCAGGGTTGGCCAACCGGGTACCCATTTCCAGTCGATAAGGTCGCATCAGATCCAGCGGGCGAATCACCCCATACAGGCCCGAGAGAATTCGCACATGATCCTGCACGTAACTTAACTGCTTCTTGTTCAGCGTAGGGGCATCGAGTCCCTCGTAAACATCCCCGTTAAAGGCCAGTATGGCCTGCTTGGCTTCCGGCTGGGCATGTTTGACCGACCAATCGGCATAGCGGGTCACATTAAGTACGGCCAGTTTGTCGCTCAGCGACATCAGCTCGGCAATCTGCGCAGGCGACTGCTGGCGCAGAATATCGATCAAGGGTGCCGCCCGGTCGGTAAAACGCGGCTCGGTGTGCGGAATATCCTTGGAAACCGGGTCAAAATCCAACGATTTGGCGGGTGACAGGAGAAACAGCATGGTTGGCCTACCTCGGGAAGTGAATTCACAAATCAGGGTCTATGTTACCAATGGGGGCGCCCAAGCGCGACTGTCTGACGGTCGGCCACCGGCTTGGTAAAATACAAACATGAAGCGTCCTCCTTACGGATCCCGTCCGCGCCTGTCGCGTGAAATGGCTCAACTCAATTGGCTAGCGACCGGACTGGCACAGGCCGGCGGTCGTCTGGAGCGTTCCTACTGGCATACCCGGTTGCAGGCCTTGGTCGAAAGACTTCTTGCCGACAATGACGATGATTCCCTGAACACCGTACTCAACCGCCTCAGCGAAAGCGAGCCGGTTGGTCACGATGCCCTGATGGATACGATTGAATCGGTGGTCGAATCGGGCTCGGTACTCATGGATGGTCAACCGCATGACGTGCTGCTGATTGCCTGCCCGATTCTGACCTGGTCACGCTATGCCATTCCAGCACCGGTGATGGCAAATAAGGATCGACTGCGTCTGGGCGAGGTACTACAGAACACCGTATTAACCCGTCACGCCCGTCTCAGCGTGCTAGGCATGCTGGCCGGTCCGGATCAGATTCCCCGCGAGTTCAGCCAGCTCAGCCGGTTGACCCGAACCCTGACTGAAGCGCTGGCTAGCGGCAAAGCCCCGCCCCTGCACGAACAGGCTCGCGAGGAAACCAACCGCTTTCTATCGGACACCCGGTATCTGATCGCTGCCGTGGCGGTGCCTCGGGGTGAAGCGTTCTTCCGCTGGCAGGAACCGCGCAGCGGCAGCGGCAATACACCCACTAATGACCGCACAGAGATCGAACGCCTCTGGGCCAACACCTGCCTGCCCGTGCTGGAACCCTTGCTGGCCGGCTGCCGGATCTCGGCCCTGTTACCCGATGCCTTCCATGCCGCCTGCGCTGCGGCAGATCGTGCATCTCGCCCGCATTCGGTGCAAGCGTGCATCCAGTTCCTACACGAGGCAATAAATCTCCCGCCTGAAAAACAGCGCGCAGTCATCGGGCCATTCCATGCCCAGCGCCTGGAAGAGTTCCGGATTGGCCTTGGCCCTCGTAATGACGAGGCCCTCTACCACGGGGTCGTCTGGCCATTGCTGGGGCCCGAAGACGAGCAGGTTGATATGGTCGCCGAGATCGAACAAGTGCTTCGCCAGTGCGGGGTAACGGATATCGTCACCCATGAACACCGTTTCCCCATGGAATTCTGCGAGGACTGTGGGGGCCCGATGTACGCTAATGCCGATGGCGAGCTAGCGCATCTGGAAATGCCGGAATCCGTGGCAGCCCAACCGAGCACGCTGCACTGACCCCGAGCCAATGACGAGTAACAGCGACTGGCTGCAGCGCAGCCTCAACGCGGTGTGGCATCCCTGCACCCAGATGAAGCAGCATCCGGGGCTACCCCTGTTGCCCATCGCCCGCGCCGAAGGCGTATGGCTTGAAGACTTTGACGGGCACCGGTTTCTCGACGGCATCAGTTCGTGGTGGGTCAATCTCTTCGGTCACGGCAACCCGCGCATTAACGCTGCCATTACCGAGCAACTCGGCAAGCTTGAACACGTGATGCTTGCCGGCTTTACCCATGCGCCTGCGGTCGAACTGGCCGAAAGACTCTCTGCCAGAACCGAGGGCATGCTAGGTCATGCCTTCTTTGCCTCGGATGGCGCCAGTGCCACCGAGATTGCCCTAAAAATGTCGGTGCATGCCTGGCAGAGTACCGGCCACCCCGATAAGACAGAATTGGTTTGCGTTGCCGGCAGTTACCATGGCGAGACGCTGGGCGCGTTATCAGTCACAGACATTCCGTTGTTTCGGGACGCCTATGCCCCCCTGATCCGCAGTGAGCACGTGCATCTCGCACCCTCGCCGGATGCGCGCCAAGCGGCACCTGGTGAAACCGCCATCACAGTGGCCGACCGTGCCGCTAATGCCCTAGGCACCTTATTCGAGCAGCGGCAGGGCAAAATCGCGGCCATTATTCTGGAGCCCCTGGTGCAATGTGCCACCGGCATGGCCATGCACGACCCGCATTACCTCCAACGTGTGCGGGCCTTGTGCGATATCTATCAGGTGCATCTGATCTGTGACGAAATTGCCGTTGGCTTTGGTCGTACCGGCACCTTCTTCGCTCACGAACAGGCAGGTATTCGCCCCGATCTGCTCTGCCTCTCCAAAGGCATTACCGGCGGCTATCTGCCCCTCTCGGTCGTCTTGAGTACAGACGCCATTTTCAACGCCTTCTGGCACGACGAAACGCGCCGTGGCTTTCTGCACTCTCATTCCTACACGGGCAATCCCCTGGCCTGCAGCGCTGCACTCGTCACCCTGGACATCTTCAAGACCGACGACGTCCTCACCACGAATCGGCAACGTGCGGCATACATCAGCGATGCCCTGCAGCCGCTTGCGCAGCATCCGCATGTCCGTCACTTCCGACAGTGCGGCATGATCTGGGCCATGGATGTAGAAACCGATCGCACTGATTTCAGCCGTCGCTACTTTGCACAGGCTCTGAAGCGTGGTTTGTTGTTGCGACCAATCGCCAATACCCTCTACTTCATGCCGCCCTACATACTCACCGATACGGAGTCTGGCTGGATGGCCAAACAGGCACTGGATGCGCTAAATGCCACCCTTGAGGAGGCCGCATGAAACCCGGGGATCTGCATCGCTCCCTGAGGGAACTGGAGGATACTCATCTTCGGCGCACGCGCCGGACACCGCACCATGCCTGCGGTCCGGAAATGCTCGTCGATGGTCGGAACCTGGTGGCCTTTGCCAGCAATGACTATCTGGGGCTCGCTAATGACGCTGCGCTAAAGCAGGGCGCCATGGCTGCCATCGCGCAATGGGGGGTGGGCGCCGGGGCCTCTCCCCTGGTGAGCGGACGCTTGGCCATTTTCGAGCAGCTAGAACAGCAACTGGCGGACTTTGCTCAACAAGAGGCAGCGCTCTTTTTCCCGTCCGGATTCCAGGCCAACCTGGGCGTCCTAACCGCCCTCACCGATCGACATGATGTGATTTTTTCAGATCGCACAAACCATGCATCGCTCATTGATGGCGCCCTTCTTTCGCGCGCACAGCATGTCCGCTATGCCCATACCGATATGGACGATCTGGCGCGCCGTCTGTCCGAAACCCCGGTGAATTCAAGCGGCGCCAGACTAATCGTGACCGACAGTGTCTTCAGCATGGATGGCGACGAAGCGCCGCTGCAGACCCTTCTGCAACTTGCTGAACAGTACGATGCCTGGCTGGTAGTCGACGACGCCCATGGCCTGGGCGTACTGGGCCCACAGGGGCGAGGCAGTATCGCCGATGCAGGGCTCCCCCCCCATCCGAATCTCGTTATGATTGGCACCCTCGGCAAAGCTGCCGGCGTTTCCGGCGCCTTTGTCGCGGGTCAGCAGGCTGTGATCGAATGGTTAATCCAGCGCGCCCGCAGCTACATCTACAGCACCGGCCCCAGCCCCATGGTGGCAGGCGCCCTGCTTGCATCGCTTGCGCGAATTCTAGATGGTGATGCACTGCGGGCTCGCCTGCAGGAGAACATTGCCCGCCTGCGCCAGGGGATTGCCACCCTGGCCTGCCCCTATCCCTTGCTCCCCTCGCGCACCGGGATCCAGGCACTCGTCATTGGCGACAATGAACGGACCCTGAATCTGGCCAGCCATCTCCTCGACCAGGGCTACTGGGTACCGGCCATTCGCCCCCCGACTGTCGCGACCGGCACAGCCCGATTGCGCATCTCACTCTCGGCCGCTCACACACCCGGACAGATCGACGGCCTGCTGGCGGCGCTCGCCAGCGCACTATGACAATACGCACAATACGCACCCCGATTGTGCTGCTACCGGGTTGGGGCTTCACCCCTGAGGTCTGGGCACCCCTTATCGCGGCACTCACTGCACAGGGGATTGCTCCCGAGCTTATTCACACGCGCCGCTTGCCGCTAGAGTCCGATGACCTGCCCACCATCCTGAAGACGCTATCGGTAGGGCTCCCCCCGGATGCTCACCTGGTCGGCTGGTCCCTCGGCGGTGAGCTCGCCCTGGCATTGGCCAACCACTGCCCCGAACGCGTAACCGCTCTCACCCTGATTGCCAGCACCCCCTGCTTCATGAACCGTGAAGATTGGGTTGCCGGCCAACCTGCCGCTCTACTGGATGACTTTGATCAGCGCCTGGCCGACTCACCGACCGCCCTGCTCAAACGCTTCAGTAGCCTGCTACGTCATGGCGATACGCACGCCAGCCGCGACCGCAGTCTGGCCGAGGCGCTCCTTCAGGCCAACGAAACCACGTACGCCCATCTAGCGAACGGTCTGAAGCTTCTGCGTCAACTTGATCTGCGCCAGCTTGCCCTGCCGGCCACACTCCCCATTACCCTCATTCATGGTGAAGCCGATGCGGTTGTTCCGCTTGCCGCGGCCACCTCATTACGGATGCAGCTCAACGGACATCTGCTTCAGATTGCCGGCGCCAGCCACGCACTCCCACTGACACATGCTGTCGAGATCGTTGCGGCCATGAAGGCACGGAGTGCTCATGCCTAAAGCCAACATCGTTCGCCAGAGCTTTAACCGGGCGGCATCCACCTATACCGCCAGCGCCGCCCTGCAACAAGGCGTGCGAAATCAGCTATTACGTCAAGCCACCCGCGAGCTCAACCCAAGCGATGCCACGACGATTCTTGATGCCGGTTGCGGTACCGGAGATTTGCTCCAGCAGCTCCGGATTGAATTTCCACGCGCCCGCATGATCGGCCTGGATTTTGCCGAAGGCATGTTGCGGCATCAACGCCCCGTTCACGGAGCCTACCTGATAAATGCCGATCTAGAGCACCTGCCCATTGCCAATGGCGGTGTCGACATTTACTTCTCCAGCCTGGCCTGGCAGTGGTGTGACATATCACGTGCCGTCTCCGAAGCCGCCCGTGTTCTTCGCCCCGGCGGCCAACTCTGGGTCACCACACTGGTTAGCGGCACGTTCACCGAGCTGGCAAACGCACTCAACATGGTCAGCCTGCAATCGACACACCACCTGCTCACCCTGCCGGATCCAGCCGATGTGCTTGCTCAGTTTGATCTAACGGCACTACAACTGGTCCATAGCCAGCGTGATGCGCTCACGACCTGGCATGATGACTTTGTAGGCTTACGTCGGTCGATCCGGGGTGTTGGGGCCAATCGTGTACCCGCCGTGGCAAGAGAAGCCATTGACCGGAACACCCGTCAGTCGCTGATCAATGCCTATGAACGACAACGGACGGCGCTGGGTCTGCCTCTCACCTACAATGTGCTGACCATTCATGCACAACGTACCTAATCACGCTCTATGACTCAGGCGTATTTCATCACCGGCACGGATACCGAAATCGGTAAAACCCAGGTGACCTGTGCCCTGCTCGCCCAGGCTGCCCATCACGGCTTACGCGCTGCCGCCCTAAAACCGGTGGCAGCCGGCGTTGATGAATCGGGGCATAACGAGGACGTCCTCCGTTTGATGTATTCGGCCAATGTATCGCTGCCCAGAGAAACCGTAAATCCCTGGTTGCTGAAGGATCCGCTCTCTCCCCATATCGCCGCAAGGCGGGCGGGTATGGAAATCACGACCGCACCCATCATTGAATGTTTTCATGCAGCATGTGCACAGACCGATCTCTTGCTGGTCGAGGGCGTGGGCGGCCTGTACGCCCCCCTATCAGACACCCTTGGCCAACCAGACCTCATCCGTGAACTCGACATCCCGGTAATTCTGGTTGTGGGCCTGCGCCTGGGATGTCTGAACCACGCCCTGCTCACCATGGCAGCCCTCCAGCAGGAAGGCTGTCGACTGGCGGGCTGGGTCGGCAACCGGATAGATCCTGATTTTCAGGCAGCCGCCGAGAATATCGATACCCTACGCCAACGCATCAGCGCACCTTGTCTGGGCATCCTGCCCTTCAATCCGGCGGCGACGCCAGCCGAACTGGCATCCGCTCTCACCCTCCCGTAAGATGTGCGCTCATGAAGATTCTGTTTGACCTCCTCCCCATTGTCCTGTTCTTTGCGGCCTTCAAGCTGGCCGATATTTATGTCGCGACTGCCGTGGCCATTGTCGCTACCGCAGTGCTGATCGGCTGGACCTGGCTAAAGACACGCAAGGTCGACCCGATGCAATGGGTTAGCTTAGGGCTGATTGTCGTGTTTGGGGGGGCAACCATCTGGTTGCATGATGAAACCTTCATCAAATGGAAACCGACCATTCTTTACTGGCTATTTGCCACCGTCTTCTTCGTCTCCAATCAGTTCATGAAGAAGAATCTCGTACAGGCGATGATGGGCAAACAGATCGAACTCCCCGGCAGCCTCTGGCAACGTCTGAACGTTGCATGGATACTCTTTTTTTCCGTGATGGGCGCCCTGAACCTGTTTGTGGCGTATCAGTTCGATACGGATACCTGGGTCAGTTTCAAGCTATTTGGCGGCATGGGACTCATGCTGCTATTCATCCTGGGACAGGGCTTCTATATGTCCAAACATCTCCCCAAGGAGGGAAATTAAGATGCTGTATCTGATTGTGGGTGAAGATACGCCCAATTCGCTGGAAAAGCGCCTATCCGTTCGCCCTGAGCATGTAGCACGCCTACAGGCCCTGCAGGCTGAAGGCCGCCTGGTGCTGGCCGGCCCCTTCCCGGCGGTAGATTCACCCGACCCGGGCCCGGCCGGATTCACCGGTAGCGCCATCGTTGCCGAGTTTCCCAACCTGGCCGAGGCCAAAACCTGGGCCGCTGCAGACCCGTACGTGGCCGCCGGCGTTTACGGACAGGTGACGGTGCGTCCTTTCAAGAAAGTGCTTCCGGCCTAAAGTAGGCAAAAAGACTAGCCAAGAGTCCCCTCAGCCTTTATGCTGCACACCATGCGCCCGGATATTGAATCGGGCGCGCTTTGATTTCAGTCCCTCACGGAAAAAACATGACTTTTAAAGCTCTGCGCTCCAGTACCCTGATCACATCGCTTGTCGCTGCTGCTGTTCTTTCAGCCGCTCCGGCTCTCGCTGCCCCGGCAGCCGTCGCTACGGTCAATGGCACCGCCATTCCGCAATCACTGGCCGATGCACTGGTTGCAGAAAAGGTGTCGCAAGGCGCCCAGGATAGTCCGCAACTGCGTCAGGCCGTTCGTGAAGAACTGATCGACCGTGAGCTGATCGTCCAGGCCGCCAAGAAAGCCGGTCTTGAAAAGCAACCGGATGTACAAACGGCCATCCGTCTGGCCGACCAGGGTGTCCTGATCCGCGCCTACCAGATCACCTACGCCCAAAAACATGTGCCTTCAGATGCACAACTCAAGCAGATTTACGACCAGACCATGGCCAACATGGGCAAGGAAGAGTTCAAAACCCGTCTCATCGTGGTGCAGAATCAGGCAACCGCCAAAGAAGTCAGCACCAAGCTGGATGGGGGTGATAGCTTCGAAAGCTTGGCCAAGCAGTATTCGATCGGCCCAGGCGCCAAAGAAAACGGCGGCGACATCGGCTGGAACCCAATTACCGCCTTCCCGAAGCCGGTGGGTGATGCGGTCGTCAAACTGGGCAAGGGCAAGTACACCGCTCCTGTCAACGCCGAGAATGTCTGGTTCATCGTGCAGCTTGAAGATCGTCGTCCGTTCACGCCACCCAGCTTTGAGCAGGCCAAGGGGCAATTCCGTGATGCTGTGATCAATCAGGAATTCCAGAAGGACCTGCAGAAGATGCGCGCCAGCGCCAAGGTTCAGTAAGGCTTTACTGGTAGCAACAAAAAGGGAGGCCGAGGCCAAGCCACTCTCGGAACGAGTTGATGTTTTGAGTGGTTAGCCAGAAAGACTGGTAAGCAGCAAAATGGATAGACCTCGTAGCAATACGGGGTCTTTTCTTTGGTAGTATGGAAAGCAGTTAACTACAAGAATGACACTATGGTTTGGCTCAAAGATGTAGCCCTGTTCATCCTGAATCTGTTAGATAGACTGCTCGTATTCGTAGTAGCCTTTGTTATATCGTTTCTTGCTACGGATAACATTGGGCTATCGGTCATTCTGGCATTCCTGTTGACCTACACTTACAGTATTAGCAACAAGGTAAGGAAGTTAGAGAAAATGCTGACTACAAGAACCACATCCCGCAAGGAGCCACTATGAAAACCAAGATTGCTATTGCTGTTCTATCTGTATTGGCTCTTGCTGGTTGTGACCAGTTACAGAGTAGCCAAGCCCCACGGTATCAGTTGTTCCAAAATCCTAATGTTCGTGCCGATACCTTCATGATTGATACCCAAAAGGGTAAGGTGTGGCGAATGACCACTATTACGGATGTGGAAACACAGCCAACAGTCTGGCAACCAATGGTTGTTATTGACGGCACTGGTGATACTGGCATCACCAACAAAGAGTTTCTTGAGCGGTATCCACTAACTAAGAAGAAGTAAGAGAGTATTGCCAACTTATAGAGGTATACCGTGGGATTTTTTGATTTCCTGAAACCCAAGAAACAAGAAGTAGAACAACCTAAGGTTGTGGTTAACTCTATCCCAACGATTACCTTGAGCAGTAAAGAGGCTAAAGCAGTTGCTGAGTGCTATGAGGTGGCTTACAAGAAGGATATGGCCAATGTATCTGGGTTCACACCAGAAGAAGTAGCGGCTATCTACAAGGAACTGTCTGAGGTTGACGGTGGACTTATGAATATGAGTTCACAGCCAAAAATCTACGAAAAATACTTCAAAGGTAGGCAGTGGAGTTGGTCAGAATACGATAAGTGGAACAAGCGATTTGAAGAACTTGGTAGATATCCAGACAGGTTTGTTCCTAATCTGGGAGTAGTGGATAAAGAAGGAATTGTTGGCCTATTGAAGGTAGCAGACCTTAAAGAGATACTTGTCGCTAACAATGTAGAGTTTTCATCGAAAGCCAAAAAGCCAGAACTGGTAGCACTGGTAAAGACACTTCCCAATGTCTTTGACCTTGAAATTGTGAAATCTGCCTATGAGAATGTATTGGAAAAGCAGAAACACGAACTATTTACTATCCTACTGAGAACTATATGTTTCAGAGGTAAGAGCCTTGATGACAACAATAGAGCCATTGCTGTTGGAGTAAAGAAGTTTGAGTTGGTCTACATGGATAAATCTGACAAAGAATTTGTTGATATGGCACTGAAAGATAATCCAGATGCTATTGACCCGTTTTTCCCTTATGACTTAACTTGGCAAAAGCCAATTATTGAATTCTAAATCGATAATTGACAGCAGATATACGAACACCTCGGATTTCCGAGGTGTTTTGCTTTGTGGTTAAGGCTTTGGTCGTTTCTGTATTTCGCTATCAATGTTTTGATTGTCGTCATCATCAGGTATGGCGATAAAGTCATTTGTAAACATTGATCTGGATAATGACAATGCCTCTTCTTTTCTTTCAAAAAGAATTTGCATTTTATTATCTATCAAGCCTAATTCTATTTCGTTAGGAATGCGGATTTTTATATGATATAGACGGCTATTAAGCCCTGATAGACCACCTTCAACCTTATTAAGTTTTTTTATTTGCTCTTTGACGATAGGTTCGTTTATTAGATACATAAAATTATGGGGAGTTATGCCATAGTCATTCTTTCTAATCCTAAAAAATTTAACATGCGATTGAATAATCATTTCGCCGTAACTTGGCAAAACCAAAGCAGTCTGCCCCATTAAACCACTTCCTTTGTGGCTGTCAGGCTGTCCGTCTACAACAAAAAGAATGTCATTAGGACAAACTAGGCTTGCTTCTTTAGTGGGCTTATTTTCATAACTTTCTATGATTCCATCATAGAAATCTCGGCTCATGTATTTGGTGGTTTTATAGTTGATTTCAAAGTTGCCAATATCACTAGTTCTCACAAAAGGAACTCCTGTTGCTGTGTAATTTACAGACCCTATTTCCATACCCTTGCCAATTGTAACAACACCTTCATTAACGAGTTCTTCAAGTGTTTTGTAATTTACATCAGGTGCATAATTTACTTGATGATCGTAAAAGTGTGGTGCTAATGTATAGTCAAATATTTCACTTTTCTTGGTAGCAAACCCAAGTCTATTAGACTTTTTGATATATCCATCATTTTTGAACTCGTGAAATTTTTTTATAACTTTAGGTAGTTCATCGTTAACAGTTCCATCTGGTTTGTATATTGTTTTATTATCCTTGTCATGTCCAATATATAAAACCTTGGACATAAAAATATCATAGTCCTTTGTAAGTTCAAGTTTTGGTGCTTTGCTTATATACAATACACAAGTCTTTACAGGTGTTGACGGCATAAATGTTTCTACTGGCAACGAGACTATCCCATCAATTTTTACATTATCAAAAAGATACTTAATAATATACCTATCGTTCTTGTTTCCGAACATTGACTCTGGAAGAACAATACCTGCTCTTCCGTTTTCCCTTAGAAACTCAACTATTTTTTCAATGAATAGCACTTGGGGTGTTCTGGACTCGTTAAGTTTTCCTGTGCTAACAAGTGATTTTTGGTCATGTTTTTGTGCCAACTTATACAAAGACAAAATGCTTGTGTCTAATATTTTAATTTCTTTTCCATAAGGAGGGTTTGCTAAGATGCAATCAAACAAGAACGGATCTTCTTTGAAATTAAATCTGTCCTTTACTTTTTGTTCATAATCGGAATTGCTTAACAGGGTGTTTTGACAAAAAATTCCACCTTTACCGTCACCCATAATTGCCATGTAAGCCTTCACTATCTTTGTTAAGAAACTATCCTTTTCTAAACCGTATATATTCATCGCTACCTTTTGCTTTTCCTGCTCCAATACGGCTGCAGTCCAATTGTTCTTTGCTCCCAGTGCTTCAAGATTGCCCCACATGTAAGAGAGGGTAGAAACCAGAAAACCACCAGCACCACAGGCAGGGTCGAGAACCCTATCATTTTTCTGAGGTGCAATCATTTGGGTTGTGAAATCAACAACATTCTTTGGTGTAAAAAATTGCCCCTTATCACCCCTCAAAGTCGGACCAATAAACACTTCAAATGCATCACCAATAGCATCTCTTGCAGATTTTTCAAGTGAGATTTCTTGTAATACCTGAATACAATATTTTAGCGACTGGGGTGTTAATTCTATTTTGTCGCTTGTGTCAAAAACATCTTGGTAAGTTTCTTTAACATGCTTGAAGAGTTTACTTATTCTTATGAATGTATCTGATGGCGATTCGTCAATGTTGGCATAAAAATCAACGGGGTCGTTCGGTCCGTGTTCTCTTTCATCGTAAATTTTACATAAAATGAGGTTAATAATTTGTTCCGTGAATTTTGCATCTAGTGTAATTCCAGTTTCGGAACCAGCAAGGTAATTTCTTATTTGATTTAATTTTTCTTTTAGGTCGACATTCGGTCTTAAGTCTTTTTTGTATACCTCAGTGTTAAGATTGTTTAAATCGAGATTGCTGTTTGGTATGTATGGTATTTCTTGATATTCAGTAGAATTATTTTTGCTTCTTACTAAAATTATATCCTCTTGTCCGTTGCTCCATATTCCAATTTTGGCAACCGGGCATAAACCCATATATATCTTTAATTGTTCAAGCCCGTCTTTTCTATCATTCTTTTTGCACTCGCAGATAATTTCGACTTCATTCGGGTTGTGTTTTTCGTCTTTAAATATTGCTATATCTAGGGGGTATGTTATTGATGAGCCTGGTGATTGCTTGAGTCTATGCGGGCTTGCTGTTGCTCTTATTCTTTTCTTGTCATATCCAAGTTGGTTTACTAATTTTCTTAATAGAGGCTGAACACTTTCTACTTCTTCTTTATTTGCTCTTATTTCTTTTCCAGTAAGAAAATCAATCAGCCTGTCTTTGCCACCATTCTTTGTCTTTTCTAAATTTTCACCGAATAGTTCGTTTTGTCTTATCTCTCCGTTGTTATTCATATTATTATCCTTGTGTTAAGATAATAATATACAAAATAAATTTAATTAATCAAGGCTTGCTTTGTTTCTTGCTTATAAAGGGTAGCCAATAATGGTTATATTTCCGGTGGTTTATATAACAAAATATTCTAATTAAAATCGAATAAAACCATTGATATATACGGCTTTCGACCTATAATAACTACATCGCATTAAATAATAGGTTGTAAATTGGTAGCGATTGATAAGCAACAACGAGTTCCAAAAGCAGTAAACGGCATCCAATATAACTGCTGTAAAAATCCCAAGTGTTCTAATTTTGGTGTGCCAGTTCCTGATAAATCTATTTACGGGAATAATCCATATATCGCCACAAGTGCCAACGATGGTAAGAAAAAGATTCGGGCATTTCGCTGTAATGTCTGTAATGAATTCTTTACTTCAAAGAGCAATCAAGCCATCTATGAAGAGTTCTTACGGCTTAGTGATTACCTGAAACCTAATGAGCCTTGTTGCCCTGATTCAACCTGTAAGAACCATACAACCCCAGTAGGAACACCTAAGGCTTATGCCTCATACGGCACACAGAAATCAGGTGCTAAACGGTATCGCTGTAACGAGTGTAAGAAGGTGTTTACTGTCTCACTTGCTACATACAGACAGGTAGACCAGACCTTCAACAATCAGATTTTCAAGTTACTGGTTAACAAGATGCCCCTTAACCGAATCATTGAGGTTACTGGTGTTAGTTGGGGTGTTCTTTATCACCGTATCAATTTTATCCATAAGCAATGTATGGCATTTGCAAGCCATCAAGAACGAAAGTTCAAACATAAGAGCATTCCCCGCCTGTATCTTGCTGTTGACCGCCAAGAGTATCAAGTTAACTGGACGGAACGGGAAGACAGAAGAAATGTAATCCTCAATGCTATCTCTACTGCTGATAACACTACAGGCTATGTCTTTGGTATCAATCCTAACTTTGATAAGGATACTGATAGAGCCACAGCACAAGATGAGGCTAATGAAATCAATGATGCTCTAAACGAACCATCATTTAGAAAGTTCGCCCGTATCTGGCTACAAACAGACTATGAAACATCCTTAGCCAATGCCCGTCAACGAGCCATTAAGAGTGCCAAGAAGTCTAAGGGTAAAAAGCAATTGCCACCCGCAACGATTGATGATGTTGTTGCAAGCAAATACAGTATGACTGAGGGTAAGGTAGACAGTGAAGCCAGTGATATTTCATCAGATGGCCACCTACCAGAATACGGTGTTCAGGTTAAAGCCGAATACACTATGTTCGCTCATTTCCTACTGGTGAAATCGCTGTTCGGTAATGTTGGCAAATACCGATTCTTCTTAGACCAGGATAGTGGTATCCGTGGGGCATTTATGAATGCCTACAAAGACGAAGTGAAGAACAAAACTGCTGATGCTTTCTATGTATCCATTGATAAAGACCTGACTGTTGCTGAAAAACGGCACTTATGTAATGACACAAGAAAAGTGCTTAAAGCCTATATGAAAGCCAATCCACTGTTAGACGAAGAGAAAGCCAAACTGGAACTGCTTAAACAATCTATCGTTGCTACCAAATCAATCGGTAAGTGGAATGACAAGTGGGTTGACCATCCTATTCCTACGATGTCTGAGCCATTGAAAAAAATGTGTTGGCTCACAGAAGACACCACTATGGATTTAGACCATAAGGCTTGGCTCTACAACAAAGCCAGTCTTCATAGTGTTGATAACTTCTTCCAGAAGATTCGCCGTAGAACCTCTATGCTGGAAAGACCTATTCACAGTGCTTCATCGACTGGCCGTGTATGGAATGGCTACGGTGCTTATGACCCATCAATGGTTGTCAAACTGTTAGATATCTACCGTGTAGTCCATAACTTCATTGATAACCGTAAAGACAAGGTTCTTAACGAACACGATAGCACTGACGATATGCCTGTCTATGACCGTTTCAAATCTACCCCTGCTATGAGAATGGGGCTTGTAGATACTGTTATGACCTACGAAGAAGTCTTAAACTTCAACACTTAATCTTCTGACGATTTTTGCCAAAAATCTGACATTTTTCCCAGAAGATGACCTACTTTTTACTGCCCAACTGACAAAGAAAAACCCCCAAATGCTTTCACACTGGGGGTTTCACTGGTTTCAAGCCTTTTCAGAACATCAACTCGTTCCAAGAGTGGCTTGGGCCGAGGCCTCCCTTTTTTATTTGGCAACGGCCCGGTATCCCATCCGGGATTAGCCCAGGAACTTGCGTGCATTGCGGAACATGCGCAACCACGGACCGTCTTCACCCCAGACCTCGCCGAACTTGCCTGGATACCACGACATCTGCAGCGTGCGGAAGGTGCGCTCCGGATGCGGCATCATCACGGTAAACCGGCCATCCGGCGTCGTCACCCCGGCCACGCCCTGCGGCGAACCGTTGGGGTTGAATGGATAACGCTCGGTGGCGGCGCCCTGACTATCGATGTAACGAAGTGCCACCGAGACCTTGTTCAGGTCATCGGCCTTGGCAAACTGCGCGCGGCCTTCGCCGTGAGAGACGATCACGGGCAGCTTGCTACCGTGCATGCCACTCAGGAAGATGGATGGTGAATTCGGCACTTCGGCCATGACCAGACGCGCCTCGAACTGCTCACTCAGATTGCGCACAAATCGTGGCCAGTGATCTGCACCCGGAATCAGATCCTGTAGCGTGCTCATCATCTGACAACCATTACAGACGCCCAGCGCAAAGGTATCGGTGCGATTAAAGAACTGGGCGAAACCATCGCGCAAGCGTTCATTAAAGCGAATCGTTCTTGCCCAGCCCTGACCGGCACCCAGTACGTCACCGTAAGAGAAGCCGCCACAGGCGGCTAATCCGGCAAACTGATCCAGTGTGACACGGCCCGTCAGCAGATCACTCATGTGAACATCCACCGCAGTGAAGCCGGCACGGTCGAACGCCGCGGCCATCTCCACCTGGCCATTGACGCCCTGCTCACGCAGAATGGCCATGCGCGGTCGGGCGCCACTGGCGATGAACTGCGCCGCGGTGTTTTCAACAGGGTCAAAGGATAGCGCAGCGAACAGGCCGCGGTCTTCCTTGTCCAGAATGCGGTCATACTCTGCCTGGGCACAGGCCGGGTTGTCGCGCAGCGATTGAATACGGAACGAGGTCTCCGACCAGGCACGTTGCAGTTCGACGCGTGGTTCGGCCAGCACCGTTTTACCCAGATGTGAGACGCGGAGTTCGTCGGTCTGGTTCGGATAACCGACCACTTCCGAATAACGTGACAAACCATGAGTCCGTAGACGAGCCATGACCGCTTCACGGTCACTCCGGCGCACCTGGATCAACGCCCCGAGCTCTTCGCTGAATAGCACACGTAGCAGCTTTTCATTGCGGCGGCCCTGCAGGATACCGGGCTTCTTGTCGTAATCCGTGTCCTGATCCATCGGATCCACACAGAGGATATCGGCGTTGATCGTAACGCCACAATGCGAGGCGAAGGCCATTTCGGCGGCCGCAGCCAAGAGCCCCCCGTCCGAGCGGTCGTGATAGGCCAGCAGCAGACCATCTTCATTCAGCGACTGGATCGCGGCATAGAAGGCCTTGAGCTGTTTGGGGTCATCCACATCCGGGGCGTCGTCACCAGTGGCATTGAAGACCTGTGCCAGCGCCGAACCGCCAAGGCGGTTCTTGCCATTGCCGAGGTCGATCAGAATCAGTTCACTATCGGCCACGTCACGGTCGAGTTCCGGCGTGAGCGTTTGTGCAATATCGGGCACCCGGGCAAAGGCCGTTACAATCAGCGAGAGCGGCGAAACGACTTCTTCGGTTTTGCCATGGTCATCCCAACGCGTCCGCATCGACAGCGAGTCTTTGCCCACCGGGATGGATACGTCCAGCGCCTGGCACAAATCGGATACGGCCTTGACGGTATCAAATAGACGGGCATCTTCACCCGGTGCACCGGCGGCCGCCATCCAATTGGCGGAGAGCTTGATGTCGGCCATGGTGGCGATACGAGCTGCGGCCAGATTGGTCAGCGCTTCACCCACGGCCATGCGGCCCGAGGCTGGAGCGTCCAGCACGGCAACCGGCGTGCGCTCGCCCATCGCAAAGGCTTCACCCAGACGGGTGTTGTAACCCATCGCCGTGACAGCAACATCAGCCACCGGTACCTGCCACGGGCCAACCATCTGATCACGCGCGGTCAGACCGCCGACGCTGCGATCGCCAATGGTAATAAGGAAGGACTTATCAGCCACCGTCGGTAGACGCATCACGCGATAGACGGCTTCCTTGAGCTCAACGGCGTCCGTATCCAAGGCGACGTCCACTTCTGTCTCATGCTTGACGTCACGCGTCATGCGCGGCGGCTTACCGAGCAGTGCCTGCATCGACATGTCGACTGCATGGTTGTTAAACAGGCTATCGCTGACAATCAGTTGCCCTTCCGCAGTGGCCGTGCCGACAACGGCAAAGGGGCAACGCTCGCGCTCACACATGGCTGCGAAGCGCTCCAGATCCTTGGGGGCAATCGCCAGCACGTAACGCTCCTGCGCTTCATTACACCAAAGTTCCGCCGGGCTCATGCCCGGATCTTCGCTCTGGATGGCACGGAGTTCGAAGCGGGCACCCACGCCCCCCGAGTGGGCCAGTTCCGGCATGGCATTCGATAAACCACCCGCACCCACATCGTGCACCGAGAGAATCGGGTTATCTGTACCCAGCTGCCAGCAACGATCGATAACTTCCTGCGCCCGGCGTTCGATTTCCGGGTTGCCCCGTTGAACGGAGGCAAAATCCAGGTCGGCCTGGTTACTCCCAGAGGCCATCGACGAGGCAGCACCACCCCCCAGGCCAATCAGCATACCGGGGCCGCCGAGCTGCACAAATAGTGTGCCCGGTTCGAAGCGTTCTTCCTTGAAGGATTGTTCGGCCTGGATCGAACCCACACCACCCGCAATCATGATGGGCTTGTGATAGCCGCGGACGATATCGCCCACCGGCTGCTCATAGGTACGAAAATAACCGGCAAGATTGGGGCGACCGAATTCGTTATTGAACGCCGCGGCGCCAATCGGGCCTTCGATCATGATGTCGAGCGCACTGGCGATGCGATCCGGCTTGCTGGCCGGACGTTCCCATGGCTGCTTGGCATCGGGCAGATTCAGGTTGGAAACCGTAAAACCACAGAGGCCGGCTTTTGGCTTGGAACCCTTACCCGTGGCGCCTTCATCACGGATCTCACCGCCCGATCCGGTGGCCGCCCCCGGAAAAGGGGAGATGGCTGTCGGGTGGTTGTGCGTTTCCACCTTGGCCAGATAGTGCGTGAGTTCATTGCTGAAACCATAGGTGCCGTCAGCACGCGGATAGAAGCGCTCGACTTCGGCACCTTCCATGATGGCCGCGTTATCCGAATAGGCGACGATCGTGCCTTGCGGCGTTTTGCTGTGCGTGTCTCGAATCATGCCGAATAAGGACTTGGCCTCGGTCACACCATCAATGATCCAGTCGGCATTGAAGATTTTATGGCGACAATGCTCGGAGTTCGCCTGCGCAAACATCATCAGTTCCACATCAGTCGGGTTGCGGCCGGCTTTGGTGAAAATGCTTACTAGGTAGTCGACTTCATCGTCTGATAGCGCCAGACCCATATCGCGGTTGGCAGCCTCCAGTGCAGGCCGGCCACCCGCCAGAATATCCACCGTCGCGAGTGGGCGTGGAGCCACATGATCAAACAGCGCATGGGTGGCGGCAACGTTCCCGAGCACCGTTTCGATCATGCGATCGTGCAGCAAAGCAGCCATGGCCGAACGTTCGGCCACCGATGGCGCTTTCTTACCAACCGGGACAAAACGGGTGACACGTTCAACGCGCACCACATTGCCCAGACCGCAATGACGCAGGATGTCCGTGGCTTTCGATGACCATGGCGAGATGGTGCCTAGACGCGGGGCAACAATCAATGAACCAACCACATCACCAGCAGGCCCCATTGCTTCTAGCACCGCATTGAGCCGCTCGGTCTCGGCCGTATCCAGCGGCGCCGACAATTCAACCAGATAGAGGTGTTCGCTCTCGATCCCGGCAACGGCAGGCCAGACGGTTTTCAGACGCTCAAGAAGACGTTGGGTACGGAATTCGGACAGCGCAGCAGCGCCACGCAAGGCAATCACAGACGACATGAGCAGAACCCGGAAAACCGGCGCACAGGCACCGGAAAAGTGACAGAAATTGAAGGTCGAATTATACGCTTCACCGAGCCGCTATAGGCTCGCCAACAAGCGCTTTCAATGGATTCAATGGCTTAGGCGACAGACCTCGCTAATCCATTGAAATCATGCGGTATCTCACCCTCAGAAACCCTACTTTAAAAGACTAAAGCAAGGCCTCATCGCGATAAAATAACGCTCTATTTCCCTCGCACCCAGAATACCGTGCCTGCCCGCATCGCTCTCTCTTCCCAACCTGTTCTTGAACAGTCCCGCTTGCTTAATAGCCAGGCTATCCGGGCTGTCGAGCATGCTGCGCTTACTCAGGAACCCCGGCCCGATCTCATGCAACGCGCCGGCCTGGCGGCTGCGAGCTGGGCACAGGAGTTGACCGGGGACCGCCCTGACCCGATCCTGATCCTGGTGGGGCCCGGCAATAACGGGGGGGATGCACTGGTCTGCGCGACCCGATTGATGCAACAGGGTTATGCCTGCTGCTGTGTCGGTCTGCCGGCCAATGACAAAACGCCCGCGGATGCCCTGGCTGCACACAATACTTTTCTGGCCGCCGGCGGCCAATTACTGCCTGAGATCCCCGACCAGGATCAGTATCGATTCAGCCTCATTGTCGACGGTCTGTTTGGCATCGGTCTTAACCAGCCTCTCGCCGCACCCTATGTTGCCTGGGTCGAGGCCGCCAACACGCTAAGTCTACTCGACCAGATTCCTTTGCTGGCCATCGATACGCCTTCCGGCCTCCACGGGGATACCGGCGTGGCGCAGCCGGTCTGTGTCACAGCCACCCACACCTTGACCTTTATTGCTGACAAGCCGGGACTACTCACAGGAGACGGTCCGGATCATTGTGGCCAGGTCGAGATCTGTGCCCTCGATATTCCTCCCGTGCTCTTTGATCAAGTCAACAACTCCGATTGTGGTGCCATCAACACCCCTGATCTCTGGGTCGACGACCTGCCCCAGCGCACCCTGAATGCGCACAAGGGCGATGCCGGTAGCGCCGGATTACTCGGGGGCGCCCCCTCGATGGCCGGGGCCCTGATTCTGGCGGCGCGGAGCGCTTTGCATACCGGCGCAGGTCGTGTCTATGCAGCTGCGCTGGGCGATCCTTCCTTGGGCGCACCAACGCTGGACCCCCTTCAGCCTGAAGTCATGTTCCGTGATCCGACTCGCCTGCTGGAAGCCCCGCTCACCGCGCTCGGCGTCGGCCCCGGGCTGGGTCGTGACGATTGCGCCCGGAACACACTCTGCGAAGCTCTCGACTTTGCCGGCCCCCTCGTACTGGATGCCGATGCCCTCACCCTCTTGCCCGATCTGGCCGACCAGGTCGCCAACCGGACAGACCCCACCCTGCTCACCCCGCATCCCGGAGAAGCAGCAACGCTCCTTTCGACCAACATCGCCGAGATCGAAGCAGATCGCATCGCAGCCGCCAAGCGCATCGCTACCCGTTACCAGGCCACGGTCGTTCTGAAGGGCTGCGGCAGTATTATCACCACACCGGATGGCCAGTGGTGGATCAACACCACCGGCAACCCCGGCATGGCCAGTGCCGGGATGGGCGACGTCCTGACTGGCATCATCACCGGGTTGCTGGCTCAGGGTATGGCACCAGCACAGGCCCTCTGTGCTGCCGTCTGGCTGCATGGTGCGGCGGCCGATGTCTGCGTCGAGCGTGGAGACGGCCCCTATGGCCTGACGGCGAGCGAAGTGATTCTCGCCGCCCGCTCACTACTTAATTCGCTGATCTGAACATCATGATGCTTGCCGCTACCGCATTTGATTTCCCCATCGATCTCTCCGACGAGATCGGCCGCAACGTCAACGCAGCGCTGCTGGAAGATATCGGTGCCGGCGACCTTACCGCCGAACTGGTGCCCGCCGCCAATCACAGCATCGCCACCGTGCTCGTCCGCGAACCCGCCGTCGTGTGCGGCATCGACTGGTTCAACCGCTGCTTTGCCGAAATCGACCCGGCCATCACAGTGATGTGGCACGTCAATGAAGGCGACCATGTTGGACCGGAAACCGTGCTCTGCGAACTCCACGGCGCATCCCGCGCCCTACTCTCCGGCGAACGGGCTGCCCTGAATTTTCTGCAACTAATGTCCGGGGTAGCCACACGCACAGCTGCTTTTGTGGCCACCGTGGCCGGTACCCGGGCACAGATAGTCGACACCCGGAAGACTATTCCGGGGCTCCGCTTTGCCCAGAAATATGCTGTACGGGTCGGTGGTGGCGGCAACCACCGTCTGGCACTGTGGGATGCGATCCTGATCAAGGAAAACCACATCCTCGCCGCTGGCGGCATCACCCCGGCAGTCCGGGCGGCGAAAAACGTCGCTGCACAGCATGCCGATCGCTGTCGATTTGTTCAAGTCGAGGTGGAGTCGATTGCCGAGCTCGATGAAGCCTTTGCTGCCGGCGCCGACTTTCTGCTCCTCGACAACTTTGACCTGGCGATGATGCGTCAGGGCGTCGCTCATCGCGATGCCTGGGCTGCCAAAACCGGCGCCAACGCCAAACTCGAAGCCTCGGGTGGTGTCAGTCTGGATACAGTTCGCGCCATTGCCGAAACCGGTGTCGACCGGATTTCGATTGGCAGCCTCACCAAGGATGTTCGCGCCATTGATCTCTCGATGCGTTTCAAGGACACCCCCGCCATCTGAACTTAGGGAATCTTCATGCCTCAAAAGACCTTACTGAATAATGCCCACCGCGCCCTCCATGCCCGCATGGTTGATTTTGGTGGCTGGGACATGCCCGTCAACTACGGCTCGCAGATCGAAGAACACCACGCTGTGCGACAGGACTGCGGCATGTTTGATGTCTCGCACATGTGTCCCGTCGACGTGTCGGGTGCCGATGCGCGTGCCTTTCTGTCGCGTCTGGTCGCTAACGATGTCGCCAAACTGACGCAACCGGGCAAAGCGCTCTACAGTGCCATGCTCACCCCGGCCGGCACCGTCATTGATGACCTGATCATCTACTACCAGAACGAACAACAGTTCCGGATCGTGGTGAATGCCGGCACCGCTGTAAAAGATCTGGCCTGGATGCAGACTTGCGCCAAAGACTGGGGCATGCAGGTAACGATCACACCGCTGCGTGATGATCTTAGCCCAAGCCCTTCGAAGGCACTGGGCATGATTGCTGTTCAAGGCCCGAATGCCCGCACCAAGGTCTGGCAGGTGTTTCCCCAACTCAAGGCAGCCACTGAAGGACTGGGTCCATTCTTCGGCTGCCCGGTGGGCGACTGGTTTGTCGGGCGCACCGGTTACACCGGTGAAGATGGCTTTGAACTCATGATACCGGCCACAGAAACCGAGGCCGCGTGGGATGCGCTGCTCGCTGCCGGCGTGAAGCCCTGCGGGCTGGGCGCGCGCGACACCTTGCGTCTCGAAGCCGGCATGAATCTCTATGGCAACGACATGGATGACACCGTCTCCCCGCTCGATGCCGGCCTGGCATGGACCGTCGCCATGAAGGATGACCGGAACTTTGTCGGTCGCGAGGCGCTGGCTAGCCGGGGCCAACGCCATCAGTTTCTTGGCCTGATCCTACTCGATAAGGGCGTACTGCGTGGCCACCAGAAAGTGGTCACGCAACACGGTGACGGCGAGATCACCTCTGGCACCTTTGCCCCCACGCTGGAGCAGTCGATTGCGCTGGCTCGCCTGCCGCTGGGCGTGGCCATTGGTGACATCGTCGAAGTTGATGTTCGCGGCAAGTTACTCAAGGCCCGGGTCGTCAAGCCGGTCTTTGCCCGCAACGGCCAGTCGTTGGTCTGACACCCCTCTGATTTCTTTTTATCCCTCTTTCTCCAGGAGACTCTGATGTCCAAAGCACCCGCTGAACTGAAATACGCCGAATCCCATGAATGGGTCCGTGTCGAAGCCGATGGCACGGTGACAATCGGCATTACCGACCATGCCCAGGAAGCGCTGGGTGATCTAGTCTTCGTCGAACTACCGCAAGTGGGCGCCGAAGTCGTTGCCGGCAAGGAAGTCGCCGTGGTCGAATCGGTCAAGGCTGCCGCCGATGTCTACGCACCGATCAGCGGCAAGGTACTCGCCGTGAATGATGCTGTCACTGATGCACCCGAAAGTGTCAATCAGGACGCCTATGCCGCCTGGCTGTTCAAGATGGCGCCAAGCAATCTGGCCGAATGCGACGCACTGATGAGTGCCGATGCCTATCTCGCCGTTGCCGATGCCTGATCGTTGATTTTTGTTTTCTGACCACCCTCTCCGACACGACCCTCCGGATACCTGACATGACCACCTGCACACCGCTCTTCGACCTGGAACAGAATGACGAATTCATCGGGCGCCATATCGGCCCCAATGAGGCGGATGCAGCGGCCATGCTGGGCGTCATTGGTGCAGCCAGCATGGAGGCATTGATCAACGAGACCGTCCCTGCAGCCATTCGTCTGCCGGAAGACCTGCCCTTGCCGCCGCCGCGTCGTGAGCACCAGGCGCTGGCAGACCTGCGTGCCATTGCGGATCAGAACATTGTGAATCAGTCCTTCATCGGCATGGGGTATTACGGCACGCTCACACCGGCCGTGATTCTGCGCAACGTCATGGAGAACCCTGGCTGGTACACCGCCTACACGCCTTACCAGGCCGAAATTGCCCAGGGGCGCCTGGAAGCGCTGATGAACTATCAGCAGATGGTGTTGGACCTGACCGGCATGGAAATCGCCAACGCCTCGCTGCTGGACGAAGCGACCGCCGCCGCCGAAGCCATGGCCATGGCGCGCCGGGTGTCGAAGTCCGAATCCAATCGTTTCCTCATCGATGCCGGCTGCTTTCCGCAGACCATCGATGTGGTGCGCACGCGGGCGGCCTACTTTGGTTTTGAGCTGGTGATTGCCGATCCAACCTCGGTTCAGGACGAGCCCTTCTTCGGGGCCCTGCTGCAGAATCCGGACGGGCGCGGCAACGTTCGCGATCTGACCGAAACGATTACCCATCTGCGCCAGGGCGGTGCCACCGTCGCTGTCGCCTGTGACCTGATGGCCCAGGTGCTGATCAAGTCGCCGGGCGCCATGGGCGCCGATATTGCGCTGGGCTCCAGCCAGCGCTTTGGGGTCCCCATGGGCTTCGGTGGCCCACATGCGGCATTTTTTGCTACGCGCGAATCGCATGTCCGGTCAATGCCGGGCCGGATCATCGGGCTCTCGAAAGATGCCCGCGGCAAGACGGCTTACCGCATGGCCCTGCAAACGCGAGAGCAACATATCCGCCGCGAAAAAGCCAACTCCAACATCTGTACCTCGCAGGTGCTGCTGGCCAATATGGCCGGACTCTATGCGGTCTATCATGGCCCCCAAGGTCTGGAGACCATTGCCCATCGGATCCATCGTTTAGCCGCCATCCTGGCGCAGGGTCTGCAGGATGCCGGCGTCAAGATCACAACACCGCAATTCTTCGATACCTTCCAAATTGACCTGGGATCACCTGCGCCGGCGGTCTATCAGGCCGCTCTGGCAGCTGGCTTTAACCTGCGGCACGTTTCGGATACCTGCCTGGGCATTGCCTGCGACGAGACCACGACGCGCGATCACATCGCTGCGCTACTCACCCTGATCACTGGCAATGCGGCTGATATCGCTGCGCTTGATGCCGCTGTATGCAAAAACGACTCAACCCTGCCGGCGACCCTCCGCCGCACCGACGCAATTCTCACGCACCCGGTCTTCAACACGCACCATACCGAGCACGAGATGCTGCGGTATCTGAAGTCGCTGCAGAATCGTGATCTGGCGCTGGATCATTCCATGATCTCGCTGGGCTCGTGCACCATGAAGCTCAACGCGACCAGCGAGATGATTCCCGTCACCTGGGCCGCTTTTGCCAATATGCACCCGTTTGCCCCGCGCGAACAGGCCACCGGTTATCTGACCATGATCAACGGCCTGGCCAACTGGCTGCAGACCATTACGGGCTTTGACGCCGTTTGCATGCAACCAAACTCCGGCGCCCAGGGCGAGTACGCCGGTCTGGTTGCAATTGCCCGTTACCACCAGAGCCGTGGCAATACCCACCGCAATATCTGCCTAATCCCGAAATCGGCGCACGGTACCAACCCGGCAACCGCCCAGATGGCAGGCATGCAGGTGGTGGTCGTGGATTGTGATGAGAACGGTAACGTCGATATTGGCGACCTCAAGGCCAAGGCCGCGGCCCATGCCAACGACCTGGCCTGCCTGATGCTAACCTACCCATCGACACACGGCGTTTTTGAAGAAGCCGTGCGTGAAATCTGCGACGTTGTTCATACTCACGGTGGCCAGGTCTACATGGATGGCGCCAACCTCAATGCCCAGGTCGGCCTGACCGCCCCCGGCTTTATCGGGGCCGATGTCAGCCACATGAACCTGCACAAGACCTTTGCCATCCCGCACGGCGGTGGTGGCCCCGGCATGGGCCCGATTGGTCTCAAGGCACACCTCGCACCTTTTATGGCTGATCACGTAGTCCAGGCCACTGGCGAGGCCGGTCGCAGTCATGCCGGCCAGGGTGCGGTGTCTGCAGCGCCCTTTGGTTCCGCGTCGATTCTGCCGATCTCCTGGATGTACATCGCCATGCTGGGCGGCGCCGGTATCAAGCAAGCAACCCAGGCGGCGATCCTTAATGCCAACTACGTGGCGGACCGCCTACAAGCGCACTACCCGGTGCTCTATCGTGGCAAGAATGGTCGTGTGGCCCACGAGTGCATCCTCGACATTCGCCCGATCAAGGCCGCCACCGGCATTGCCGAGATCGATATCGCCAAGCGACTGATGGATTATGGCTTCCATGCCCCTACGGTTAGCTTTCCCGTGGCCGGCACGATCATGGTGGAACCGACCGAATCGGAATCCAAAGCCGAGCTCGATCGCTTTGTCGAGGCCATGATCAGCATCCGCGATGAAATCCGCCAGATCGAATCGGGCGCCCTTCCCGCCGACAACAACCCGCTCAAGCGGGCACCGCATACACAGGCCGATGTGATGGCCAGCGAATGGGATCGCCCTTACAGCCGTGAACAGGCTGCTTACCCCTTAGCGTGGATTCGCAGCAACAAGTTCTGGCCGAGTGTGAACCGGATCGATGATGTCTACGGCGATCGCAACCTGAATTGCGGCTGTCCGTCGACCGAGAGCTACGCCTAAGCGGCCACGTGTTGCTGAATGAAGGCCTTGACGACGTCGACGTCCGGGTCGATCACTGCCACGCGCTGCGGCAGATCTTCCAGATGCTCCAGCCCCTTCGGGGGCTGCGGTAGCTGACCAATGGCTTCCTGAATTGTCTCGGCAAACTTGGCCGGTTGGGCGGTTTCGAGCACCAGCAACGCCACCTGTTCCGGCAGCAACTTGATCTGCTCCTGTGCGACCTTCACGCCGTCGGCGGTGTGCGTGTCGATCAGGATGTTGTACTGCGCCCAGACCTGACGGATGGTCGTCAGGCGATCATCATGCGTGCTCGAGCCCGAGGCAAAGCCATATTGGGCAATCTCTGACCAGTAGGGCGTACCGTTCAAATCAAAGGCACCGCCTGCATCGACCTTGGCCCAGAGTTCGCGCACCTTGGCCGGGTCACGACCGACCAGATCGAAGATGAAGCGCTCAAAGTTGGATGCCTTCGAGATATCCATCGACGGGCTGGACGTGACTGTGGTTTCCGCAGCAGCACGAGGACGATAAACACCCGTCTGAAAGAATTCATCGAGCACGTTATTTTCGTTGGTGGCCAGAATCAGCTTGGCAATCGGCAGCCCCATCTGGCGCGCAATGTGTCCGGCACAGATATTGCCGAAGTTGCCCGAGGGCACACAGAAGGCGACCTGCTGGTCGTTGTGCTGCGTCCCCAGGAAATAACCTTGGAAGTAGTACACGATCTGAGCTGCCACCCGTGCCCAGTTGATCGAGTTCACGGCACCGATACGGTACTTGGCTTTAAAGGCGGCATCGTTTGATACAGCCTTCACAATGTCCTGCGCGTCATCAAACATGCCGCGCACGGCCAGGTTATAGATATTGGGATCCTGCAGTGAATACATCTGCGCCCGCTGGAAAGCCGACATCTTGCCGTCCGGCGACAGCATGAAGACAGTGACCCCCGCCTTGCCACGCATGGCATATTCGGCGGCAGAGCCGGTGTCGCCCGACGTCGCGCCGAGAATATTGATACTTTCGCCACGCTGCTTGAGCACATACTCGAACAGATTACCGAGTAGCTGCATGGCCATATCTTTAAAGGCCAGCGTCGGGCCATTCGACAGTTCCTGCAGCCCCAGACGATACTGGTTCAGCCAGGTGATCGGCGTAATGTCGTTGGCGTTACTGCCCGGCCGCGTATAACAATAGACTTGTGGCGTATAGGTTTTCTGGCAAATCGCCTTCAGGTCAGCGGCAGGAATATCGGTAATGAACTTACTGAGGATCGCAAAGGCCAGGTCCGCGTACGACAGCCCGCGCCAGGCATCGAGCTCGGCCCGGGTGACTTGCGGATAGCTTTCCGGCAGATACAGGCCGCCGTCCGGCGCCAGGCCGCCCAGTAAAATGTCGCAGAAACCCTGGGCCGGCGATTGGCCGCGCGTGGAGATATAACGCATAACGACTCCGGGGCTTACTGCAGGTTTTCCAGACGCAGGCGCGTAACCGCACCCTTGACCACCGGCAGCTTGCCGATCACATCCAGTGCATTCAGCACATCCTGCTCGCGGCAAACGTGGGTCAAGATGATCAGATCGGTCTGATCTTCGCCCTCTGCCGGCTCACGCTGCAGCAGTGCATCGATCGAAATATTGCGCTCGGCCAAAATGCGGGTGATCTCGGCCAGCACACCCGGTTGGTCGGCAACGCGCAGGCGCAGATAGTTGCCGCACTCGACCTCACCGATCGGCAGAATCGGCAGGTTGGCTAGGGCGTCTGGCTGGAAGGCCAGATGCGGCACGCGGTTTTCTGGGTCGGCAGTTGCCAGACGGGTGACATCAACGATGTCGGCGATCACGGCAGAGGCCGTCGGCTCAGCGCCAGCGCCCTTACCGTAGTACAGGGTCGAACCGACGGCATCGGCCTGTACCAGCACGGCGTTCATGGCGCCTTCGACATTGGCGATCAGGCGCTTGGCCGGCACCAGCGTCGGATGCACGCGCAGTTCAACACCATTCTCGCGGCGACGGGTGATACCCAGCAGCTTGATGCGGTAGCCGAGTTGCTCGGCGTATTGGATATCGGTAGCGTCCAACTTGGAGATGCCTTCGATGTGTGCCTTGTCGAACTGGACGGGGATACCGAAAGCCAGTGCCGACAGCAGCGTGATCTTGTGCGCAGCATCGACCCCTTCGACGTCGAAGGTCGGGTCGGCTTCGGCATAACCCAGACGCTGGGCTTCTTTCAGCACGTCGGCAAAGGTCAGCCCCTTGTCACGCATTTCAGACAGGATGAAGTTGGTCGTGCCGTTGATGATGCCGGCCACCCACTCGATGCGGTTGGCTGATAGGCCTTCACGCACGGCCTTGATGATGGGGATGCCACCAGCGACCGCCGCTTCAAAGGCCACCATGACGCCTTTCTCCTGCGCTTTAGCAAAAATCTCGGTGCCATGGACCGCGAGTAGCGCCTTGTTGGCGGTAATGACGTGCTTGCCATTTTCAATGGCCTTGAGCACCAGCTCCTTGGCCACGCCGTAGCCACCGATCAGTTCGACCACGATATCAACGTTCGGATCCGTGACGACCGCAAAGGCATCATCGGTCACCTTGACCTTGCCACCGGTCAGTTCCTTGGCGCGGGCGACATCCTTGTCGGCCACCACGGTAATCTCGATCGGGCGGCCGGCACGACGGGTAATTTCTTCGGCGTTCCGCGTCAGCACATTGTAGGTACCACCACCAACGGTACCGATTCCCAGGAGACCTACACGCATCGGATCGAGTTTCATCACGTTTCCTTCGTATTTCAGTTGCAACAAAAAGGGTTAAAACAAATTAGCCACGCGCGGCGCGGTGACGATAGCCTTCAAGAAAGTGCGCCACCCGACCAATGGCCTCGGTGAGGTCATCTTCGTGGGGCAGAAAGACCACACGGAAGTGGTCGGTTTTGGGCCAGTTGAACCCGCTGCCCTGGACCAGAAGGACCTTTTCGGCCTTTAGTAGTTCGAGCATGAACTGCTCGTCATCCTTGATCGGGTACATCTTCGGGTCCAGCTTCGGAAACAGATAAAGTGCTCCCTTAGGCTTGACGCAAGTGACACCCGGAATATCGGTCAGCATTTTCCAGGCCAGATCACGCTGGCGCGTAAGACGACCATTCGGTGCAATCAGATCATTAATGCTCTGGTAGCCGCCCAGTGCCGTCTGGATTGCCATCTGCCCGGGCACATTGGCACACAGACGCATGGAGGCCAGCATGGTGAGGCCCTCGATGTAATCCTTGGCATGACGTTTGTCACCGGAGACCACCATCCAGCCGGCACGGTAGCCGCAAGCGCGATAGTTCTTCGACAGGCCGTTCATGGTGATGCACAGCACGTCGTCCGCCAGGCTGGCCAGGGAGATATGGGTGTTCCCGTCGTAGAGCACCTTGTCATAGATCTCGTCGGCAAAAACAATCAGGCCATGCTCGCGGGCGATCTGCAGGATGCCTTCCAGAATTTCCCTTGGATACAGCGCCCCCGTCGGGTTGTTCGGGTTGATGACCACGATCGCCTTGGTGTTGCTGTTAACCTTGCTGCGGATGTCATCAAGATCGGGGTACCACTCGGCGGCCTCGTCGCAGACGTAATGCACCGGCTTGCCGCCAGAGAGGCTCACTGCGGCTGTCCACAGCGGGTAATCCGGCGCCGGAATCAGCACCTCGTCCCCGTTATTGAGTAGCCCCTGCATCGCCATAACGATGAGCTCGGACACCCCGTTGCCCAGGTAGATGTCCTCGACCGTCACACCCTTGATGCCCTTTTCCTGGCAGTAGTGCATGATGGCCTTGCGCGGCGCAAAAAGCCCCAGAGAATCGGTATAGCCGGAGGCATCCCGCATATTGCGGATCACATCGACCACAATCTCTTCCGGTGCCTCGAAACCGAACGGCAACGGATTGCCGATGTTCAGTTTGATGACCCGATGCCCCTCTTCCTCCATCTTCTTGGCGGCCGCCAGCACCGGTCCACGGATGTCGTAGCACACGTTGGCAAGCTTGGAAGATTTAACGATCGGTTTCATGATAAGCAAGGCACTGGGAAGATGACGGAAATTCCGGCTGAAAACCGGTTATCCTACTCCTTTTTAGCCTTCTCCTGCCACTTTTGCCGCCACTTTCAGACCGACTATCCCCATGAAACTGCACCTTGCACACAACGCCGGATTGCTGACCTTCACCAGTCATGGCCCGGGCTATGTTGCGGTCAACGGGACCCATCACAGCGGTTCGGTCGCCATCTGCGGCCGCGAGACCCTCAACGACTGGGCACCGCATGGATTTGAGGGCCTGGAGCCCGCCCAGTTCGAGCAGCTAGCCGACATGGGCGCTGAAATCGTGCTCTTTGGCAGTGGCGACCACCAGCGCTTTCCCCGACCGGAACTCCTCAAGCCTTTGATCAGTCGGGGGATCGGCCTCGAAGTCATGGATACCAAGGCGGCCTGTCGCACCTATAACATCCTCGTTGCCGAGGGCCGTCATGTGGCCTGCGGTGTCCTCATCGACCCGGCCCCCGATGCTTTAACGGCTCCCGACAGCCTCTGACCAGCCTCTCCAACGCATGAATACTGCCTACTCGACCTTGTTCTCTGCCTTCTATACCCGCCGCTTCCTGTGGGTGCTGGCGCTGCTGTTTACCCTAGCCTGGTTTGGCGTATTGGATTACCGCCATCTGGTAGCCTCCGACGAAGGCCGCTACGGTGAAATCGCCCGCGAAATGTATGCCACCGGAGATTGGGTGACACCGCGTTATAACGGCTACAAATATTTCGAGAAGCCGCCCCTGCAAGCCTGGATGACGGCCATTGCCTACACCCTATTCGGTGTGGGCGAATGGCAGTCTCGTCTGTGGACAGGTATCACCGGCTACTTCGCCATTCTGGCAACCGGCTTTACCGCCTGGAAGCTCATTGGCGGCGAGCGTGGTGTTCTAGCGGGATGGATCTCGGCCATTCTGCTGGCGAGCAGCCCGATGTGGAACGTGGGTGGCCACTTCAATACGCTGGACATGGGGCTTTCCAGCATCCTCAGCTGTTCCCTCTTTAGTCTGTTGCTAGCGCAGCGGGCGGGTCTCTCGACCACCGCCCGCCGCAACTGGATGTGGTTGTGCTGGGCCTTCATGGCGCTGGCCGTGCTCTCCAAGGGGCTGATCGGCATTGTTATCCCAGGTATGGTGCTGGTGGTCTACACCCTGAGCACCTGGGATTGGGGGCTCTGGAAGCGCCTGCATCTATTTAGTGGGCTCGTGGTTTTCTTTGCAATCGCTACCCCCTGGTTTGTACTGGTCTCGCTGAAGAACCCCGAGTTCCCACACTTCTTCTTTATTCACGAACACTGGGATCGCTTCACCAAAGATGGCCACAACCGTAAGGGCCATCCGCTCTATTTCATCCCGCTGATACTGGTGGGCTTCATCCCCTGGCTCATGCAAGTCGGGCTAGGCCTGGCGCGCGCCTGGTTCGACCGTCGGGGTGATGCGCGGGATGGCGTGGTTTCGGCCAGCAACGGCTTCCGCCCGCTCTGGCTCTGCGCCGTCTGGGCCGTGATGATCTTCCTCTTCTTCAGCAAGTCGCAATCCAAGCTTCCCGGCTACATCATGCCCATCTTCCCGGCACTGGCGCTTCTGGCAGGCCTGGCCCTGACCTCGGCCTTCGAACGGATGAGCGTCAACGATGACGCCCGCAGCTGGAAGCGCCAGATGATCTACCTGACGGTACTACTGCTGATCGGCTTTATCGGCGTGCCCTATACCTATCAGCTGGGCAACGCCCCTTACGAGCGTCTTGAATATCAGGAATACGCCGTCTGGATTGCTATCGGCCTGGTTCTGGCGCTCATCATTCTGGCGACCAGCTGGCGCGCACTCCGCGACTTTGACCACCAGGATGCCGCGCATCGTCTGCGCAAGCTGACCGACAGCTTCCTGCGGGCAGCCATCGCTTTCTTCGTACTGATTCAGGTGGTGGGCCTGGGTCACGACACCCACGGCCGTTCGATTTCGGGTGCCGATCTGGCGGTCGTTGTTCGCCCCTACATCCAACCGGAAACGCCGGTCTATTCGATCCGCATGCTGGATCACACCTTCCCGTTCTACATCCAGCACCCGACCATCATGGTCGACATGCAGGACGAGCTGGAATTCGGCATCAATCAGGAACCTGACACCTGGGCACCTAAAGTCAGTGATTTTGCTGTGCGTTGGCAGAATGATGCAGCCCCTGTAGTTGTTGTTCCCCTGAAATACCTGGACGAGATCGCCGCACTGAATCTGCCTATGGCCGAGGTGGGTCGCGACACACGGCGCGCCGTCTTTGTGAAGCCCACGCACCAGCCGGCACCGCCGGCCCAACCTTATGCGCCTCCGGTGAACTAAATGACTCTGGGCACCTTCGGTTTTCTCTTTACGGGCATCCTGCTCAACGCGGCGGCACAACTCCTGCTTAAGGCCGGCGTGCGCAACCTCGGCGAGCTGTCTGTCTCGATCAGCACGCTCTGGAGCACGGCAGTGTCGGTCGGTACCCAGCTGCCCATCATTGGCGGCCTGTTCTGCTATGGCATCAGCGTCTTTGTCTGGATCATCGGTCTCTCACGCGTCGACGTCACGGTCGCCTACCCGATGCTCTCTCTGGGCTATGTCATCAATGCCGTGCTCGCCTGGTATCTGTTTGGCGAGGTGCTGAGCATGCAACGTGTTATCGGCATTACGGTGATCCTGATTGGCGTCTGGATCCTGGCCCGAAGCTAAGCCAACAGGCTGGTAAAATGGCGGTTATGCCTATAAACAGCCCGATGACACCGTTCGATCCGCCAATTCCATTTACGCGTCCGACCATTGACGAAGCCACCATCGCTGCTGTCGGTGATGTGCTGCGTTCGGGCTGGATCACATCGGGTCCGAAAGTGCAGCAGTTCGAAAGCGAGCTCTCCGGTTATTTCGGCGGCCGTCCGGTGCGTACCTTCGCCAATGGCACATCCACCATGGAAGTCGCTCTGCGCATTGCCGGCATTGGCCCGGGTGACGAAGTCATTACCAGCCCGATTTCCTGGGTCGCAACCAGCAATGTCATTCTGACCGTGGGTGCTACCCCGGTCTTTGTGGATATCGACCCGGTCACGCGCAATATCGACCTGAATCAGGTCGAGGCCGCCATCAGCCCTAGCACCAAGGCCATCATGCCTGTCTATCTGGCGGGCCTACCGGTCGACATGGTGCGGTTATACGACATCGCCAGCCGTCACAAGCTGCGCGTGATTGAAGACGCTGCCCAGGCCCTGGGTTCGTCGTGGCACGGCACCCGCATTGGCGCCATGGGCGATCTGATCAGCTTCAGCTTCCAGGCGAACAAGAATCTCACCACCATCGAAGGCGGCTGCCTCGTCTGCAATAACGATGACGAAGCGCGGCTGGCTGAAAAATACCGCCTGCAGGGCGTTACCCGCACCGGCCTCGACGGCATGGATGTCGACGTGCTCGGCGGTAAATTCAACCTCACCGATGTCAACGCCGCCATCGGTCTGCAACAGCTCGCGCACCTGGGCCAATTCCAGGATCAACGCACACGTCTGGCCCAACGTTACTTTGACGCCTTTGCCAACACCCGGGTTGTTGAACAGGGGCTGGAACTGCCCGTCGCCGATTTTGAACAGAGTAACTGGCATATGCTCCAGGTGGTACTGCCGCTGGAGCAGCTAGATACCGACCGCGCCGGCATCATGGCTGATCTCAAGGCACTGGGTATCGGCATCGGCTTGCACTACCCGCCGATCCATCTGTTTACCCTTTATCGCGATCGCGGCTTTACCGAGGGCATGTTCCCGGTGGCCGAGCGCATCGGGCGCAGCATCATGACCTTGCCGCTTTTCCCGACCCTGACCGAATCTGATGTTGATCGCATCGTTGCCGCCGTGGCGCACGTTCTGGAGAACCACCTCAAATGACCGAACCGATCCTGAGCAACGAGACCCAGACCGGCCTGCCGCTCGACACACCCGCCGGTAACCCGGCCGTCGCACCGCCGGAGCTGAGCGTTGTCATCCCGGTCTACAATGAGGAAGCAGGGCTGCAGGCACTGTTCGATCGCCTGTATCCGGCGCTGGATGCCCTGCATGCCAAGTATGAGGTGATCTTCATTAACGACGGTAGCCGGGATCGCTCACCGCTGATTCTGGCAGACCAGTACCGCAAGCGCCCGGACGTCACCCGCGTCGTGCTGTTCAATGGCAACTACGGTCAGCATATGGCCATCATGGCCGGCTTCTCGCAGGCGCGTGGTCAGTCGATCATTACGCTGGATGCCGACCTGCAGAACCCGCCCGAAGAAATTGGCAACCTGCTGGCCAAACTGCGCGAAGGCTACGACTACGTCGGCACCATTCGCCAGGACCGCCAGGACACCTGGTTCCGCCGTCATGCCTCACGCGCTATGAACAATCTACGCGAAAAAATCACCCGCATCACCATGACCGACCAGGGCTGCATGCTGCGTGGCTACAGCCGACATGTCGTGCAGATGCTCAACCAGTGTGAAGAGGCCCGCACCTTCATCCCGGCGCTGGCCTACACCTTTGCCAGCCGCCCGATCGAAATCGAGGTCAAGCACGAAGAGCGCGCCGCCGGCGAATCCAAGTACTCGCTCTACAGCCTCATCCGCCTCAACTTCGATCTGGTCACCGGCTTCTCGACCATGCCGCTACAGGCCTTCTCGCTCATTGGCGTACTACTGGCCATCGGCTCGACGGCGCTTTTCTTCCTGCTGCTGGTTCGCCGCTTTGTATTCGGCGCTGAAGTCGAGGGCGTCTTCACCCTCTTTGCGCTCATCTTCGCCCTGATTGGCGTACTGCTCTTCGGCGTCGGCCTGCTCGGCGAGTACGTCGGCCGCATCTACGAACAGGTACGCGGCCGCCCGCGCTTCGTGATCCAGGCCGTGCTGGAACAGGATCCGCGTGTCTGATCTGCCCCCGACCAGCATGCGCGCCGTCGTTTTTGCCTATCACGAGGTCGGCGCGCGCTGCCTGCAAACCCTGCTCGATGGCGGGGTTGACGTCCAACTGGTCATCACGCACACCGATGACCCCAACGAACGGATCTGGTTTACCAGCGTCGCCGAGGTTGCCAAGGCGGCCGGCATCCCCGTCATCACCCCCGAATCGGCAAGCACGCCCGAGGTGCAGACACGTATTGCCGCCATCGACCCGGATTACATTTTCTCGTTCTATTACCGGCAGATGATTCCGATGTCGGTCTTGAACCTGGCCAAAATTGCCCCACTCAATATGCATGGCTCGCTGCTGCCCAAATACCGCGGCCGGGTGCCCATCAACTGGGCGGTGCTGCACGGCGAAACGGAAACCGGCGCCACCCTACACATAATGGCCGAGAAACCGGATGCCGGAGATATCGTTGCCCAGCAATCCGTGCCGATCGGCCCGGACGAAACCGCCGGCGAAGTTTTTGCCAACGTCACCACAGCGGCCGCTGCTACCCTCAAAAGCGTGCTGCCCCAACTGCTGAAGGGCGACGTACCCCGCCGCCCGAATGATCTGAGTCAGGGCAGCTACTTCGGCGGCCGCAAACCGGAAGATGGCCGCATCCACTGGGAGCAGACCGCTGCCCAGGTCTACAACCTGATCCGCGCCGTTGCCCCGCCTTACCCGGGCGCTTTCTGTGACATCAGCACGCCACAGGGCACCGAGCGCATCACCATCAATGCTGCCCGCCGCCTGAATACCCCACTGGACCCCGGTATTGCCCAAAAACCGGGCATTTACCGCCTCGGGTCCAAGGTAATCGGGGTCTGCGGTGATAAGATGGCACTTGAAATCACCGAATTCACACCACCTACTTTCGACCCGAACCCACTATGAAAAAAATCCTCATCCTCGGCGTTAACGGTTTCATCGGCCACCATCTGTCCAAGCGCATTCTCGAAACGACCGACTGGGAAGTCTATGGCATGGATATGCAGGCGGATCGCCTGGCCGACGTGATCGACCACCCGCGCATGCACTTCTTCGAGGGTGACATCACCATCAATAAGGAATGGGTCGAGTACCACGTCCGCAAGTGCGATGTGATTCTGCCGCTGGTGGCCATTGCCACGCCGGCTACCTACGTACAGCAACCCCTGCGCGTGTTCGAACTGGATTTCGAAGCCAACCTGCCGATCGTGCGTTCAGCCGTCAAGTACGGCAAGCACCTGGTGTTCCCGTCGACCTCGGAGGTCTACGGTATGTGCACCGACAGCGAATTCGACCCGGAAAACTCGCAACTCATCTACGGTCCGATCAACAAGCCGCGCTGGATCTACGCCTGTGCCAAGCAGCTGATGGATCGTGTCATCGCCGGTTACGGCCAGCAGGAAGGCCTGCGTTACACCCTGTTCCGTCCGTTCAACTGGATCGGCCCGGGTCTGGACAGTATCTATACGCCGAAGGAAGGTTCCTCGCGCGTGGTCTCGCAGTTCCTCGGCCACATCGTGCGGGGCGAACCCATCAGCCTGGTCGATGGCGGCACGCAGAAGCGCGCTTTCACCTACATTGATGACGGGATCGATGCCCTGGTGCGCATCATCGCCAACAAAGACGATATCGCCAACGGCAAGATCTACAACATTGGCAACCCGGTCAACAACTACTCGGTGCGCGAACTGGCTACCATGATGCTGGACACCGCCGCCACCATGCCGGAATACGCCTCGACCGCCAAAGAGGTCAAGCTGGTCGAGACAACCTCAGGCGCCTACTACGGCAAGGGTTATCAGGACGTCCAGAACCGCGTTCCGAAGATCACCAACACCATGGATGATCTGGGCTGGAAACCGACCGTCAGCATGAAAGATGCGCTGACCAAGATTTTCGAAGCCTATCGCGGCGACGTCGCCCTGGCCCGCCAGCTGGTCGACTAAGCACCGATTCGCGGCGCCCAACGGCCAACTAATAGGTCGCCCCCTTGCCTATGGCTCGCATTACCCTCAAGGTTGATGTCGACACATTGCGCGGCACCCGCGAAGGCGTACCCGCACTGCAACGCCTGCTCGAACGGCACGGCGTGCGCGCCACTTTTCTGTTCAGCCTCGGCCCGGACAACACCGGTCGGGCGCTGCGCCGCGTCTTCCGACCGGGCTTCCTGAAGAAAGTCTCCCGCACCTCGGTCGTCGAACATTACGGGCTTAGGACCCTCTCCTACGGGGTACTCCTACCCGGGCCCGATATCGGCAAAAAGGCCGCCGCTGAAATGCGTGCCGTTGCCACCGGCGGGCATGAGTGCGGCATCCACACCTGGGACCACGTCGAGTGGCATGATCAGGTGCGCCATCGTGACGCCACCTGGACCCTGCAACGCATGCAGCACAGCTACGATCGCTTCGGCGAGATTTTCGGCCACGCCCCGATCACCCATGGTGCCGCCGGCTGGCAGATGAACGAAACCGCTATTCGCCAGCTCGATACCTGGGGCATGCAGTACGCCTCCGACGGTCGCGGCAGCGCCCCCTACTTCATCAGCCTGAATGGGTTGCCCTGCCGGCACATGCAGTTGCCCACGACCCTGCCGACCCTGGATGAGGTGCTGGGCGTCGATGGCCTCAACGAAGCCAATGTTCACGAGCACCTGCTCAGCCTGACCGACCCGAGCCGCCATGGGCCGCGGGATCATGTCTTTACCCTGCACGCCGAGCTCGAAGGCCAGAAACTGGCTCCGATCTTTGATCGCCTGCTCACCGGCTGGCGCGCGCAGGGCCACACCCTGGGCACCATGGGCGATTACCACGCCACGCTCACCCACCAGATGCTGCCCATCCACCCCTTTGCCTGGGGCGAGGTTTCCGGCCGATCCGGCGAACTGGTCGTCGACATACCGGAAACCCCAACGCCCTGAGTTTTCCTCTTTCACTGAATCCGCGGAGCATCCTCATGACCGTCACACTCGACAAGAAGGTTCCCGACTTCAGCGCACCGGCCACCGGTGGCGATTTCAAGCTGTCGGCACTGGCCGGCAAAACGGTCGTGCTTTATTTTTACCCCAAGGACAACACGCCGGGCTGCACCACCGAAGCCCAGCAGTTCAGTGCATTGAACCCGGATTTCACCCAGGCCAACGCCGTCATCGTCGGTGTCTCGCGCGACAGCCTCAAGTCCCACGACAATTTCATTGCCAAGCAGGCCATCCCCTACAGCCTCATCTCGGACCCGGATGAAACGGTCTGCGAGTTATTCGGTGTCATGAAGCTGAAAAACATGTATGGCAAACAGGTACGGGGCATTGAGCGCAGCACCTTTGTGATCGATGCGAAAGGCAAACTGGTGCACGAATGGCGTGGCGTCAAAGTGCCCGGCCATGCTGCTGAAGTGCTGGCTTTTGTGCAGTCTCTGGGCTAATCTGACCCTGCAAGCTCAGTCGGCTCAGCCCGACGGAGTTTTACCCGCGGTACCCCCTTCAACGAACCTGCGAGATCTCGATGGCCACGCGTAAACCTGCACCCCGCGCATCTGCATCAAAAACGCCCGCTGACACCAAGCTGTTCGTACTGGATACCAATGTGCTGATGCACGACCCGACCAGCCTGTTCCGCTTTGAAGAGCACGATGTCTACGTGCCGATGATGACGCTGGAAGAGCTGGATAACAACAAGAAGGGCATGTCGGAAATCGCCCGCAATGCCCGTCAGGTCACCCGCACCCTCGATGACCTAGTCTCGCACGCCGGCGGCCAGATTGACCATGGCATCCCCCTGACCGAACCCTCCAAGGGCCTGGCCACCGGGCGCCTCTATCTGCAGACCGAGGCCATCAACACCCCGTTGCCGCCCTCGCTGCCATCGTCGAAGTACGACAACCAGATTCTGGGCGTCATTCTCTTCCTGCAGCTCAAATACCCCGGCCGTTCGGTCATTCTGGTGTCGAAAGACATCAACATGCGCATCAAGGCACGTGCCCTGGGGCTGCAGGCCGAGGACTACTTCAATGACAAGGTGCTGGAAGATACCGACCTGCTTTATGCCGGATCGCGTGAACTACCCGCCAACTTCTGGGAGACCCACGGCACCGGCATGGAGTCGTGGAAGAAAGATTCGCGCACCGGCTACCGCCTCACCGGACCGCTGTGTCGTGATTTTCTGCTCAACGAGTTCATGTATGACCAGAACGACCCGCCCTTCGAAGCCATCGTGCGCGAAGTCAGCGGCAAGACGGCCGTGCTCGAAACGCTGGTGGATTACACGCACCCCAAGAATGCCGTATGGGGTATCACCGCCCGTAACCGCGAGCAGAATTTTGCGTTGAATCTGCTCATGGATCCAGAAATCGACTTCGTCTCGTTGCTCGGCCAGGCCGGCACCGGTAAAACCCTGCTCACTCTGGCCGCGGCCCTGACCCAGGTGCTGGATCAGAAGCGCTATTCCGAAATCATCATGACCCGCGTTACCGTGCCGGTGGGCGAAGATATCGGCTTCCTGCCCGGCACCGAAGAAGAAAAGATGACCCCCTGGATGGGCGCCCTTGAGGATAACCTCGACGTGCTCAACAAGAATGAAGATGACAGCGGCCCCTACGGCGGCGAGTGGGGCCGTGCCGCCACGCGTGATCTCATCCGCTCGCGCATCAAGGTCAAGAGCCTCAACTTCATGCGCGGCCGCACCTTCATCCAGAAGTTCCTTATCATCGACGAGGCGCAGAACCTCACGCCCAAGCAGATGAAGACCCTCATTACCCGTGCCGGCCCGGGCACCAAGGTCGTGTGTCTGGGCAATATCGCCCAGATTGACACCCCCTACCTGACCGAGGGCAGCTCTGGCCTCACTTACGTGGTCGACCGTATGAAAGGCTGGCCACACGCCGGCCATATCACCCTGCAACGCGGCGAGCGCTCACGTCTGGCCGACTTTGCCTCTGAGGTGCTGTAAGCCGCATGAAACGTCGTACCTTCCTGCTGGGGGGGCTACTGGCCACCGGCTCTGCCTTGGCCGCCCCCCAGAAGAAAAAATCTACCGGCAGTGGGCTCAAGAAATCCAGCCGGAGCGGATTGCGCGCACCCAGCGGCCCCGCCCCCATCAAGGTACCTGCCAAACTCACGCCCGAACTGGCCATGAGCGGCGGCGTCTGGCGCCCCTACGAACTCACGATCGATGTCTCGTCCACCAGCCATGATGGCGATGCCACGCTCTGGATCCCCATCCCCATGGACACCCCCTGGCAACAGGTCACCTCAGTGAAATGGACGGGCGGCAACGGCGCCGGCATCCGATTTGACCCCGCCAGCCAGCTACATGTGTATGTCGCCGATGGCAGCTCGACCACGCCCAGCGTCACACTTAGCCTACGGGTTGAAACCCGCACCCGCCAGTTCGACATCACCAAGCGCGGCACCTTCTTCCACGAATCCGAAGAAGAGCTTGACCGTAATGTGCGCGAAACCGCCTATCAGGGCACCAGCGATGCCCTGCACCGACTGGCGACCGATATCACCGGCCGCATCATCGAACCGCTCCCCCGCGCCCGCGCCATTTACGACTGGCTGCTTGATAAGGCACTGGGTGGTCAGTGCACCGCCTATGAAGTCGCCAACCCACCGCGCACACTGTGCCCCAACCCCCGCGGCGAAGACGTGGCCATTGCCTTCGTCAATTTGTGCCGCGCCCTCAATATTCCTGCCCGCGCTGTCTGGGGGCAGATCATCGGTGAATCGCGGCTCAACCCTCAACTAGGCGCTACCGGCAATGTCACCAAAGACCAGCGGGTCCGCGCCGAATTCCACACGCCAGGCTATGGCTGGATTCCGGTCGACCCGGGTGATGTGGTCCGCTTACAGCAGCTTGAATCCCTTACCGCCACCGACCCCCGTCTCATCAGCCTGCGCAAGAAACTATTCGGCTACTGGGAGATGAACTGGGTCGGTTACAACTATGGCCCCGGCTTTAGCCTGCCCGGCGGCCCCGACACTGGCCTGCCGGGTCTGGCCACACCTCTCGCCACCATCGGCGACCTCAGGTCAGGCCAGGTCTCGGATGCCACCGTGCGCTATCGAGTTGATAGCAAGAGCCTGAGCTAACTCCCCCCTGAGCCCTTGAGCAATCCTCTCATGACATCCCCCTCTTCCCAGACTCAATCCCAAAGCCAAACCGCGCCCCATAACGAATGCGGCACGTGCACCACTTGCTGCCGCATCATGAAGGTGAAAGAACTGGACAAGGGCGCCAATCAGGCTTGCGTGCATTGTGTGGAAGGCTCAGGCTGCACCATTTATGCAGAGCGCCCAGAATCCTGCCGCGTCTACGAATGCCTGTGGCTGCGCTCCCAGAAGTTTGAAAAGCCCTTTGGCCCCCAACTTCGGCCGGATCGTTGCCATGTGGTGATCGGTACCATGAATAACGGCAACGAGGCGATACTCTATGTTGACCCTGCCCACCGGAACGCCTGGAAAGAACCGGGATTCAGCGAAGCCCTCGGTTTGTTCTGCACGCGTGGCATACCCGTCCATGTGAGCTGCAATGATGTCGTCGAACGGGTTTACTGAGGTTATATGCGTTTACATCCCCTTTTTCTGGCAACAAGCCTATCCATCCTTTTCGCCCTGACGGGCTGCCAAACCACCCAGAGTGACGGCAAGCCACTGACGAATAGCCAGGTCATCGAGAAGCGTGAAGCGATTCTTAAGATGTCACGTACGGGTCTAGACAACTTGCTGAGGCAGAATCCAAAAGCTGCCGAGGAGATCCGTACAAGCGCTGGATATGCCGTTTTTAATGCCAGCAACGTGAACATCGTGCTCGTGGTGCTCTCCAATGGTGATGGTGCCTTGTTCCAACCTGGCCAGAAGCCGTTCTTCATGCAAGAACGTAAAGCGGGCGAAGGCCTGGGCGCCGGTTATCAGAAGCAGTATCAGGTGCTTATCTTCAAGAACCAGGATGCGATCAAACAGTTCACCGCCGCCAAGGGCGTGGGTGGTGATATCAACGCTAATCTGTCTGCCGGCTCGGGAGGCGAACAGAAGTCGATTAACCCGAACGTGATCACCTATCTGGTCGGCGAATCGGGTTATGACCTACAGGCCAACTGGGGCGGCTCAATCTACACCCCGAACGATACGCTCAACAACCCGGATATTCGTGGCGGTTACTAATTCTCAACCATCTCATCCAGAGCATAACTAAGGGTTGAGTACTTTGAGGGCTTTGGTGAGTCGACTAGGATTACTCTTAATCCCTCCGGCAAGAGCGTGTTCGAAGTCTTCGAGGATAAAAGCCATGTTGTCTTTCAAAAGCCCTGCATCAAAAGATCAATCGCAGAAACGATCTCGTAGCGGTGTGCTTCTAAAGACCCCACAACCTCTTTCAGAATAGATACGGGTACTGCCGCCATGAATTGCGTGACCATGACATAGGTTGCTTCATTGATCTGGAATACCGGATTCAACGTGCCCGCTGGTTTAGGTGCCTCACTCACCGGCAGTAGCGGAACAACCATACGTGTATTCAAATGATTGAGCAGATCGGCTTGCACAACGAGCAGGTAGCCACCATCCGGATTCCGATACACGGCAAACTGCATTGTCAGAATCCTCTGTACTTAGCCAACGGCAACCCATGTTCAGCAACATAGGCATTTGAGCTCTCTAACGCAGAAACATTTTCTTGCAACCACAACTCGGCACGTTTACGCGCCAACGCAACACGCAAACCCGCTTCCGCAGCCTGCGAAACATTGATATTGAGAGCTTTTGCTTCGTCTAGCAATGCCTGCCCAATGGATACATTGGTGGCTTTGCGCGTACCGCGAAGCGTTGCCCCAACGCCATGTGTAGGTCTCATATGACTCTCCATGTAACACAATATGAATTATGCGCATAATTTACACCATGTTTTGCCAAAGTCAAACGAACCTATGCACTGGCGCCCACTTCTGTCCGCTCACCGTCACAAAACCCAGCTTAGTCACCCCGGCCCCCTGGGCAATCGCCATCACCTCGGCCAGACGACCGTATTTCAGGTTTTCATGGGCCTCGACCTGCAGCTGAAACTTGATTAAAAGAATTAACCTTTTGAAACGGCCGCTCAACCCTTTTTGATCTAACCCCGCGCCAGGTTTTCGAAGCGGGTATATTCGCCCAAGAAGGCGAGATTCACGGTGCCCGTCGGGCCGTTACGCTGCTTACCGATAATGACTTCGGCCATGCCTTTATCCGGCGTATCCGGTTTGTAGTATTCCTCACGGTACATCATGAGGATCACGTCGGCATCCTGCTCGATGGCACCAGATTCGCGTAAGTCGCTCATCATGGGGCGTTTGTCAGTGCGCTCTTCCACCTTACGGGAGAGCTGTGAAAGCGCAATGATGGGCACTTCGAGTTCTCGGGCGAGCGCTTTGAGCGAGCGAGAAATCTCGGACACTTCGGTGGCGCGGTTCTCACCCTGACGGGTGGTTCCCATCAGCTGGATATAGTCGATGACGATGAGGCCGAGTTTGCCCACCTGCCGCTTGAGGCGGCGGGCACGCCCACGGAGGTCGGTTGGGTTCATTCCCCCGGTTTCATCGATATGCATGGGTGCTTCGTGCAGCTTGCCGAGCGCATACGTGAGGCGCGACCATTCGTCGTCGGTCAGGCGACCCGTACGTACCCGGTGCGAATCCAGACGACCAATGGAGGCCAGCATCCGCATGGCCAGCTGCGTACCGCCCATTTCCATGGAGAATACGGCCACGGGTAAACCGACATCAACCGCCACGTATTCAGCGATATTCAACGCAAAGGCCGTGTTGTGGGTGACGACGTCGTTGTCTGTGATGTATAGGTGGGTCGGATGACTGACCGAGATGCACTGGCACTCAGTCTGCCGCACGGGCTCAATGCTTATGAAGTTGGGGCGCTTCTCGCGTGACCAGGTCTCAGGCAGCCGGGTCACCTTCTCTGAAAGCAGAAACAGGCTGCGCGGCTCAGGATGGTTGATATGACAGACCCAAGCCGGCTTACCCGGTGTACGTACGCCATGTTTGTTCGTGAAATGCGGCTGCTTGGGCGACACGCTGCACCAGCCACCCAGAGAGCGCACAATCTCAGCCACATCGTTGGCCATCTGTTGGCTTGCGGTGGATAGCCGCACACTGCCCCACTTTTCAACCCAGCCATCGGTATCCAGCAAACCTCTCAGCACGTTTAAACGTACTTGCCGATTGGCTTCGAGATACTGGCGCGGGATAAATTTGCCCGCACTGTCTTTGCCCCAGAGGCCCAGCCCAATCAGCGCTTCTTTAATTTCGTTCGGTTGCGAGCCTGCTGAACCCGGCACATGACCACGATCTTCACGCACGATGCGGTAGTCGTATTTGCCCGCGTACGTTACCGTCATGGCCTGCGGTAGCGAGGCATGAACACGTTCGAGCATTTCTGCCGATGCGGTGGAGAATCGGAGAGAGTTACCCGATAAGGAGTCATCGCCCAGCAAGGCACCCAGCAGCCAGGCATCGACCGGAAGTTCATCGTGATGGCCGAAATCACCGGTATGTTGATCGATCCAGAGACGGTTCTGATAACGCTTCTTGCCCAGCATGGCGATGAGCTTTTCGGTCTCTAGAACTCGCGGTGCATCCCAGTCACGGTACATGACGCGCCAGAGATGCTCGGCACAGCATTCGGTACTTCTACCGTCGGAGAAGCTGACTTTATAGACCTGGCGTACACCCTGCGGATAGATACCGGTCACCATGGAGGGCTGGCCATCAACCGAGGCCAGCGCATCGCCAATTTGCAGATCCCCCATACGCTTCCAGCCGGTGCGCGTCCGCACCTGCGCATCCAACGGCTGGGCTTTACCCATACTCGGGCGTCCGGCAACGATGATCAAGTCACCCGGCTGCAAACCGGAGGTTTTGCTATCCAGATCGGTAAAGCCGGTTGGGACACCCGTGATATCAGAGGGATTGTCCCGGTCATGTAACTCCTGAATACGATCGACCACCTGCGTCAGCAGCGGGTTAATGTGCACAAAGCCCTGTTGGCTCTTGGCACCCATCTCAGCAATGGCGAAGACTTTCTGCTCAGCGGTATCGAGCAGCTCCTTGGCATCCCGGCCCAGCGGGTTGAGGGCATCGGTGGCAATTTCATCGCCCGCTACGACCAGGTGGCGCAGCACGGCACGCTCACGCACGATTTCGGCATAGCGGCGGATATTGGCGGCCGACGGCGTGTTGGCGGCAAGCTCACCCAGATACGCCAGACCGCCCGTGTCATCCGTCAGGCCAGCCTGTTCGATGGCCTCGGACACGGTGATCACGTCGGCGGGTTTGCCCCGCTCCAGCAGGCGACTCATCTGCTGGAAAATCAGTTTGTGTTCGCTGCGGTAAAAGTCGCTTTCAGAAATGAGATCCGTCACTCGATCGAGTGCTTCGTTATCCAGCAGCAGGCCACCGAGCACCGATTGTTCGGCTTCAATGGAGTGTGGCGGGACGCGGAGCTGGGCAATGGCGGGGTCGACCGACTTGGCCTGGCCGGCAAAATCACCCTTGCGCGGTGAACGGGAAAATTCTGAATTCATAGCGTGTAATCATACCGACAAAAAGTAAAAAACCCGGCACGAGGCCGGGCTTTTCTAACCGGAATAAACCCGATTACTGGGCAGCAGCGATCGTGACAACGATGCCGACGACGACATCGGTATGCAGACCCACTTCCAGCGGGAATTCGCCGATGGTCTTGAGCGGGCCGGTCGGCATGCGAACGTCCGACTTGCTGATCGTGAAGCCCTTGGCTTCAAGTGCTTCAGCGATGTCGAAGTTGGTGACCGAGCCGAACAGGCGGCCATCAACACCGGCTTTACGGGCGATTTCGATGGTCAGACCGTTGAGCTTTTCGCCAATCGCCTGAGCGGCGCCCAGCTTTTCAGCAGCCAGCTTTTCGAGCTCGGCACGACGCTCGGCAAACTCAGCCAGGGCGGCCGTGGTGGCACGCTTGGCCTTGCCATTGGGGATCAGGAAGTTACGGGCGAAACCGTCCTTAACTTTAACGACATCACCCAGATTACCCAGGTTAACAACTTTTTCGAGAAGAATGATTTGCATCGCGATCACCCGTTGTGGTTGTCAGTGAAGGGCAGCAGGGCCAGGAAGCGGGCACGCTTGATAGCCAGGCCGAGCTGACGCTGATAGCCTGCCTTGGTACCGGTCAGACGTGCCGGCATGATCTTGGCGTTTTCAGCGATGTAGTCTTTCAGAACGTCGACATCCTTGTAGTCGATCTGTTCAACTTTTTCTGCCGAGAAACGGCAGAACTTGCGGCGCTTGAAGAGGCCGCTGCCACGATTGCGCTTGTTGCGCTCGTCTTTCTTCTTGGTGTTGGTAGTACGTCCAACCATGATGGTTACTCCGAGAAAATTTTTAAAATTCGAGGGTATCGAGGTGCAGAATCAGTTGACGGCTTTTAAGGCTTTTTGCGGCGAGGAAGCCGGTGGCCTTGAGTGAGGTACCTATCGTTGCGGCGGCGAGCTGGTGAGCCAGGTTGCCAAGCGCTTTGACGGGGACTTCACAGGTGACCTGGCGTTTCAGATCGGCTTCTTGTTGCTCGGAGTGGTGTCCTAGCGTTGCTTCCGTGACCGGAATGCCTGCCGGTGTATACCGGAGTGGCTGTACGCTGAGAACTTGCCCGCTGAGCTGAACCCGATTGATCTCCAGTGTCTGCGTCAATGCTTCCAAGTCGTCAGATGAGGGATAAGGCTTAGGCGGGGGTTGCTTCTGCAGCAACCGGCTTGGCCTTGTCTTCCTTCATCATCGGCGACGGCTCGGTGATGGCATGCTTCTGCTTCATCGTTAGGTGACGCAGAACGGCATCGTTGAACTTGAAGGCGTGCTCGAGTTCAGCCAGGGTTTCACCGTTACACTCGATGTTCATCAGAACGTAGTGGGCCTTGTGCACCTTGTTGATCGGGTAAGCCATCTGGCGGCGGCCCCAGTCTTCCAGGCGGTGGATGACACCGTTCTGGCTGGTGATGAGCGTTTTGTAACGCTCGACCATCGCCGGCACCTGCTCGGACTGATCCGGGTGGACGATGAATACGATTTCGTAATTACGCATGTAGACTCCTTTTGGCTAATACCCCCCGCCATGCGAATTTGCGGTGGGGCAAGGTGGAAAACCCGAGATTCTATAACAGAATCAATCAATAAGCCAAGCCCACGCTCGCCTCGCCTCTGCGCGTTACAACCAGTCGGATTCACTGGCGTTCCGGTTGCCGTTCTGCAAGGCTTGCTGCACCACGTTCCGGGTCAGGTCTGGCGCAAAATCCTCAATGAAATCATATTCATACCGGCGCAAAAGCGCGCCACGCCGGATACCGACATAGGTGGTATTGGCCGGAAAGAGATGGCGCGCTTTGATGAGCCGCAAGCCGGCCGCTGTATCACGCTGACTATCGAATGCATGTTCGGCGATGATGCCCACGCCCATCCCTACCCCAACGTAGGTTTTGATCACGTCGGCGTCGAGCGCATCGAGCACGATACGGGGCACCAGGCCCTGGCGCTCGAAGAGGCTGTCGAGACGGATCCGCCCGGCCACGCCGCGCACATAGGTGATGATGGGGTAGGTCGCCAAATCGGCCAGGCTGATGTCTTTGCACCCCAGCAGCGGGTGCCCTTCGGGGACGACCAGGGCGTGATGCCACTGCCGGCAAGGCAACGCAACAATGCCGGGGGCGTCCTTGAGCGATTCGGTGGCAATCGCCAGATCGGCATCGCCCCGCATCAGCCATTCGGCAAACCGATCCGGCATGCCCTGATGCAGGGTGAGGGTGACATCGGGGTAGCGCTCGCGGAAGTGGGTCACCGCACCGGGCAAGGCATAGCGTGCCTGGGTATGGGTGGTGGCGATCACCAGCGCGCCCTGCTGGCCATGCGTGTAATCGTCGACATAGCGCTTGAGGTTATCGGCCTCGGCCAGAATGCGCCGGGCATGCGTCAGAACCTGGGCGCCGGCTTCAGTGACGCCGGTCAGCCGCTTGCCCACCCGCTCGAAAAGGATGACCCCGAGGTCATTTTCAAGCTGCTTGATCTGCTTGGAGACGCCGGGTTGCGAGGTAAAGAGGGCCTCGGCGGCTTCCGACACATTGAAACCACGCTGGGCGACTTCAACCAGATAACGAAGTTGCTGCAGGGTCATGGTGGGCACCCCTTCCTTCATTCCATTAAGTTATAGCATTCTAACCATATATTCTTTTAAGTTGGGTTGACCGCTGATAGGATGGCGCCCTTGATGAATATATTGCAGCGCAGCTAATGGATTTTCTGTACACCGCTTCGGGATTTATCGTGGGGCTCATCGTCGGCATGACCGGCGTGGGCGGCGGTTCGCTCATGACACCGCTTTTGGTGCTCATGTTTGGTGTGGCTCCGGCCACCGCCGTTGGGACAGACCTGCTTTATGCGGCACTCACCAAGGCGGGTGGCACCGTGGCCCATGGCCGCAAAGGCCATGTGGACTGGCTCATCGTCGGCCGCCTGGGCGCTGGCAGCATTCCGTCGGCCGCCATCACGCTTTATGTACTGGCTCAGTTACCGGGACACGGCAAGGAAGTCGGGCAAATCATGGCAGTCGCGCTGGGCTTCGCGCTGTTTCTGACTGCCGGCGCCATCTTTCTGCGAGAGAAACTCCTACGCTATGCCCACCGACATGAAGATTCATATATTCAGCGTCACGTGGGACCGATCACCGTGCTGGTTGGTGTTGTGCTGGGCGTGCTCGTCACGATCTCATCCGTGGGCGCCGGTGCGCTCGGCGTGACTGCCCTTTTCTTCCTGTACCCGCGCCTGGGGACACTGCGTATTGTGGCGAGCGACATTGCGCATGCGGTGCCACTGACTGCCGTTGCCGGGATGGGGCACTGGTATCTCGGCAGCGTTGACTTCAGCCTGCTGGGTGCTCTGCTTCTTGGTTCACTGCCAGGCATCTGGATCGGCAGCCATATCGCCAGCAAAGTCCCGGAAAAGTTTCTGCGTAGCCTACTAGCTACGATGCTTATTATCATCGGCACCAAGCTGGTGATGTCCTGAATTCATTTAACCTACGACGTCAATTTAGCGTTTAGAGATCTGACATGTACCGTTACGATGCCCACGACCGCGCGATGGTGAATGCCCGCGTTGCTCAGTTCCGCGACCAGACACAACGCTGGCAATCGGGAGAACTGAGTGATGAAGAGTTCCGCCCCCTGCGTTTGCAAAACGGCTTGTATATGCAGCGCTATGCCCCGATGCTGCGGATTGCCGTACCCTACGGCATGATCTCGTCGGCGCAGTTGCGGGTCCTGGCGGCCATTGCGCGCGAAGAAGACAAGGGCTACGCCCACTTCACCACCCGGCAGAATCTTCAATACAACTGGATTCCGATGGAACGCGTCCCGGATGTGCTGGAACGCCTCGCTGCCGTAGAGATGCACGCCATCCAGACCTCGGGCAACTGTATTCGTAATGTGACCAGCGACCAGTTCGCTGGTATTGCCCCGGATGAAGTGGTAGATACCCGGCCCTTGTGCGAGATCATCCGCCAGTGGAGCACCTTCCACCCCGAGTTTGCTTTCCTACCCCGCAAGTTCAAGATCGCCGTGCATGGTGCCGAACGCGATCGCGCTGTCGTTCAGGTTCACGATATCGGCCTGCATCTCTACAAGGATGCCCAGGGCGAAGTCCTGGCCCGCGTCTGGGTCGGCGGCGGCCTGGGTCGCACCCCGATTCTGGGTGAAGTAATTCATGAGGCGCTGCCCTGGCGCCATCTGCTCTCTTATATGGAAGCGATCATTCGCGTCTATAACCTGGAAGGCCGCCGTGACAACCCGTATAAGGCGCGCATCAAGATTCTGGTCAAGGCGCTGGGGATCGAAGCCTTCCGTGCCAAGGTTGATGCCGAATGGGCGCACCTGAAGGACGGCCCCGCCACCATTACCGATGCCGAGCTGGCCCGCGTGTCGGCCTACTTTGTCGACCCGGCTTACGCCCAACTGCCAGATACCGATGCGGCTTACGAAGAACGTCTGCAGAACGACAAAGCCTTTGCCCGCTGGGTGCAGCAGAATGTGCAGGCGCACCGGGTGCCGGGCTACCGCGCGGTAACACTGTCACTCAAGAAGAAGGGCCTGGCACCGGGTGATATCACTGATGTCCAGATGGACGCCGTAGCCGATCTGGCTGATGCCTACAGCTTTGGTGAACTCCGCTCCTCACACGAACAGAACCTGGTGCTGTCCGATGTCGAGCTGCGCCAACTGCCGGAGCTGTTCGACAAAGCCAAAGCCCTGGGTCTTGCCAGTTCCACTGTGGGTCTGCTGACTGACATCATCTGCTGCCCGGGTGGCGACTTCTGCGACCTAGCCAATGCCAAATCGATTCCCATCGCCAAAGCCATCATGGAACGCTTTGACGACCTGGACTACCTGCATGACATCGGCGAACTGGATCTGAACATCTCTGGCTGTATGAATGCCTGTGGCCACCATCACGTGGGCCATATCGGTGTGCTTGGTGTCGATAAAAACGATGAGGAGTGGTACCAGGTCACGATTGGCGGTCGTCAGGGTAATGAGACGCGCCTCGGCAAGGTGATCGGTCCATCATTTGCCGCGGCCGATATGCCGGATGTGGTGACCAAACTGCTGGAAACCTATGTCAGCCTGCGTGAACCGGAAGAACGTTTTGTGGATACCGTCGTGCGGGTCGGCCTGGATCCGTTCAAGCTTGGCGTATATGGCGATAAAACTAAAAAGAAGGAGGCCACCAATGCCTGAGATTTTGAGGAACGGCCAGGTGCAAAACGACAACTGGCAGGTGTTGCGAATGGAAACACTCGACGCACCGGCCGAGGGGACACTTGATCTGAGCGCAGTCAACGTGCCGACCGGCCAATGGCTGGTGCCATTTAGCGTCTGGCTGGCTCAGCGCAAAAGCTTGGCAACCCGCAAAGATGTTGCGGTGTGGTTATCGCCCGAGGATGATCTGACGGAAGTCGCCAAGCACTTCGACCAATGGCCGCTGTTGGCCATCGACTTTCCGAAGTTCACTGATGGTCGTGGCTATTCGATGGCCTGGCGACTGCGCAATCATTACCACTACAGCGGCGAACTCCGCGCTATCGGCAATGTACTGGTCGACCAGTTGTTCTTTATGCTGCGCGTGGGCTTTGATACGCTGGCGCTGGATCCGAAGGTCTCGGCAGCAACGGCTGAACGCAGTCTGGCACCCTTCCCTGATGCCTATCAGGGTTCGACCGATAATCCAGCACCCATCTTTCGCCGCATTACACGTTAAGAGGCGACCTCATGAGTAGCTCAACCATCTCGTCCACTGCCCCACCGGTTGCGCAACAGCGCTCGGCACCCGATGCTGCCCTCACTGCTGCTGTTGCCGAGAAATCAGGATTGGTCATGGCGCGACTGAACACGATCATCGATCGCCACCCGAACGTGGTCTTTGCTAATAGCCTTGGTGCCGAAGATATGGTGCTGGTGGATATGATCTGCAAAGACAATCTACCGATCGGCATCTTCACCCTGGATACCGGCCGCCTAAATGAAGAGACCTATACGCTGCTGGCCAACGTACAGGAACAATACGGGGCCGAACGCTTCAAGATTATGAGCCCGGACTGCACGCAGCTCGAGCCCTGGGTACGTGAGCACGGCATCAATGGGTTTTATGACTCGGTCGAGAACCGCAAAGCCTGCTGCCAAATCCGCAAACTGGAACCACTCGCCCGTGCCCTCAAGGGTAAAGACGCCTGGATCACCGGTCTGCGTGCGGCGCAATCGGTAACCCGCCAGAATATGGATTGGGAGGACTTTGACACGCTCAATAACCTCCCGAAGTTCAACCCGCTGATCGAATGGTCCGAAAAAGAAGTCTGGGCGTATATCGATCTGAACCAGGTGCCGTACAACGCCCTGCACGACCGCTTTTACCCCTCCATTGGCTGTGCCCCCTGCACCCGGGCCATTACGCCAGGCGAGGATGTCCGTGCCGGCCGCTGGTGGTGGGAAAACCCCGAAACCAAGGAATGCGGCCTGCACAAAGCCAAATGAAGGCTAAATAATTTCACTTCTGTAAAATCGCGTCCCATGACTCATACTGTAACCCCACTCTCTCACCTTGACTGGCTGGAATCCGAAGCGATCCAGATCATGCGCGAGGTTGCCGGCCAGTGCGAACGCCCGGCCCTGCTCTTTTCGGGCGGCAAAGATTCGATCTGCATGCTGCGCATCGCCGAGAAGGCGTTTCGCCCCGCGAAGTTTCCGTTCCCGCTCGTGCATATCGATACGGGCCACAACTATCCGGAAGTGATCGATTTCCGGGATCGTCGTGCCGCCGAACTGGGCGAACGCCTGGTGGTACGCTCGCTGGAAGACTCGATGAAACGCGGCACGATCGTCCTGAAATCACCGGACGAATCACGCAACCGCCATCAGTCGGTGACCCTACTGGAAACTATTGCTGAATTTGAATTCGATTGCTTAATCGGCGGCGCCCGCCGTGACGAAGAAAAAGCACGTGCTAAAGAACGTATCTTCAGCTTCCGCGATGACTTCGGCCAGTGGGATCCGAAGAACCAGCGCCCTGAACTCTGGGATCTGTATAACGCCCGTGTGCACAAAGGTGAGCACATGCGCGCTTTTCCGATTTCAAACTGGACCGAACTGGATGTGTGGCAATACATCGAGCGCGAAAAGCTCGAACTACCATCGATCTACTTTGCCCATACCCGCCCGATCGTGCGCCGGGGTAATGGCATCGTACCGATTACCGACCTGACCCCGGCCAAACCGGGCGAAGAGATCATCGATCTGCAGGTGCGCTTCCGTACCGTGGGTGATATCAGCTGTACGGCCCCAGTGGAAAGCGATGCTGACAACATCGAAAAGATTATTGCCGAAACGGCCGGCACCACCATTAGCGAACGCGGCGCGACGCGTCTAGACGACCAGGCCAGTGAAGCTGCCATGGAACAACGCAAAAAAGAGGGCTACTTCTGATGTCCAGCCAACAACATACTGAAGATCATGGCTTGCTGCGCTTTCTAACCTGCGGCAGCGTCGATGACGGCAAGAGCACGCTTATTGGCCGCCTGCTGTTTGATACCAAAGCCATTCTGGTCGATACGCTCAGCAACCTGGAGCGCACCTCGCAGCGCCGTGGCCTCTCCAGTGTCGACCTGTCGCTGCTCACTGACGGCCTGCAAGCCGAACGTGAACAGGGCATCACCATTGACGTGGCTTACCGTTACTTTTCGACGGGCACCCGCAAGTACATCATTGCGGACGCACCGGGCCACGAACAGTACACACGCAATATGGTCACGGCTGCTTCAACTGCTGACCTGGCCATTATTCTGGTGGATTCACGCCGCGGGATCCTGACCCAGACGCGCCGTCATGCCAAGGTCTGCCAGCTGATGGGCATTCCGCAGGTTGTAGTGGCCATCAACAAGATGGATCTGGTCAATTACGATCCACAGGTCTTCGCCAAACTGCAGGAAGAATTTGCCGAGGTAGCTGCGACGATTGGCCTCGACTCAGTCCGCTATGTGCCCATGTCGGCACTGGAAGGCGACATGATTGTCGACCGTGGCGATTCGATGAATTGGTATGAAGGTCCGACGCTGCTCGAAATTCTGGAAAGCGCCGGCACCAGCCACAGCGAAACCCCGACGCACCACGAACTGTTCCGCATGCCGGTACAACTGGTGTGCCGCCCACAGGATTCTGCCAACCCTGATCTGCACGATTACCGGGGCTTTATGGGCCGCATCAGCTCGGGCGTCGTGCGCCCGGGTGATGACGTCGTTGCACTCCCTTCGGGCCAGCGCAGCACCGTCACCCATGTGGAAATCGGCGGTGTTGATCTGAACGAAGGCGTGGCTGAACAATCTGTGACGATTCGCCTGGCCGATGAGATTGATATCTCGCGCGGCGATATGCTGGCGCACCCGGACACAGCCCCGCAGGTAGTGAAAGAAGCCCAGGCCATGGTCTGCTGGCTGTCGGAAAACCCGCTAGATCGCGCCCGCACCTATGCGCTGCGTCAGACGACGCGCACCGTAAAGGCCAAGATTGCCGATATCCCATTCCGCCTCGACATCAACACCCTGGCTGAGGATCCCGCACCTGCCAATCTGCAGATGAACGACATCGCCCGCATTAACCTGCGCCTGGCGCAGCCGATCTGCTGTGATGCCTACGCGCAGAACCGTGGCACCGGCGCCTTCATCCTGATTGATGAAGCCACCAACAATACAGTCGGCGCGGGAATGCTGCTGTAAAAACTTAGACCGAACGGCGGCGTCTGACCGCTTCAAAAAGGCAGACGCCCGCCGCGACGGAAACATTCAGGCTATCCACTGAACCGCCCATGGGGATATGCACCAGGGCGTCACAAGTCTCCCGCGTGAGGCGACGCATGCCATCACCCTCGGCACCCATCACCCAGGCCACACCGCCCACGGGCCACTGCGCGGTGTAGAGATCTTCACTGGCTTCGCCGGCGGTGCCGATGACCCAGATATCGCGTTCCTTGAGTTCGCGAAGCGTACGTGCCAGATTCGTGACCATGATGTAAGGCACCGTCTCTGCCGCACCCGAAGCCGCTTTCATCGCTACGTCGGTCAGACCCACAGCGCGATCCTTGGGCGCAATGACCGCGTGGACACCCGCCGCATCGGCCACACGCAGACAGGCACCCAGATTACGGGGGTCTGTGATGCCATCGAGCACCAGCAAGAATGGTGGTTCTTCCAGCGTATCGAGCACATCATCCAGGTGAATGGCCTTCTGACGTGCATCCACACGAGCAACAACGCCCTGATGACGGGCGTTAGGCGCCATGCCTTCGATACGCGGATGCTCGACCTGCACCACCCGGGCCCCGGCTTGTTCCGCTAGACGCAAGAGGTCTTTGACCCGGCGATCCTGACGATTATTGTCGAGATAGATTTCTTTGACGCTTTCGGGGTCATGACGCAGCCGCGCCATGATGGGATGAAAACCGTGAATCAGTCGGGTATTGCTGCTCATGCTTTGGCTCGGCGGGGTCGGTTACTAGATTTGGCAGACTTCTTGGCTGCGGCCACAGGTGCCTTAGGTGTCTTAGGTGACTTTGGCTTAGATGGCTTCGACGGTTTGGCCGTACTCCGCGCAGGCTTCGGTGCCGCGCCGGATTTTACCGCCTTGGCGGGCCTGGCTTTGGCACCGGCGGTTGGACGACCTGGTTTTTTACCCGCCGGTTTCTGGCGACCGATCTTTCTTGATTTGCCGGCCGGCGTGCCCACAGGTGTGGGTGCCGGCTTCTTGCGGGGCGGCAACGCCGACTTGCCCAGTTCGACCTCCAGCAAATGGCGCTCGACGGCCAGCGGTCGGCCTGTTTTACGGCTGCGGGCCAGGGCCAGCGCCTCACGCTCACCGCCGCCCTGTAATGACGTCCCTTCGCCAGCCGCCTGAACGGCTTCATCGGTTGCGGTCGCCGGTACAAAATCAATCCGGTTGCTTTCCAGATCGGCCCGCACCAGTTTTACCCGCAGGCGGTCTCCCACCCGATACTGCTGCTTCGTCCGCTCCCCTAACAGGCAATGACGGATTGGGTCATAGTGGAAGTAGTCCGAACCCAGTTCGGAAATATGCACCAGCCCTTCCACATAGACCTGATCCAGTGTGACAAATGCACCAAAGGCGGTCACCCCGGAAATGGTGCCATCAAAGACCTCACCGATGCGATCCTGCATGTAATAACACTTGAGCCACGCCTCGACATCCCGTGTTGCTTCGTCGGCACGGCGCTCTGTGGCGGAACAGTGCAGTCCGATTTCTTCCCAGGCACCCTCATCAGCCGGTAGTTTGACTTTTTCGAACTTGAGCGCGTTCTTGATGGCACGATGCACGAGCAGATCCGGGTAACGCCGGATCGGTGACGTAAAGTGTGTGTAGTATTCGTAGGACAAACCAAAGTGACCGATGTTATCGGGGCTGTAAATCGCCTGCTGCATCGAGCGCAGCAGAATCGTTTGCAACAAGGCAAAGTCGGGGCGCTCGCGGATCTCGTCGAGTAACTTGCCGTAATCCTTGCCCGTAGGCGAATCGCCGCCGGTTAGCCCTAATCCGAACTCCTTGAGAAAGTCGTGCAATCCCTGGAGCTTTTCCGGACTGGGGGTGCCATGAATTCGGAAGAGACCGGGCTGGTTTTTCTTTTCCAGAAAATCCGCCGCACACACGTTGGCGGCCAGCATGCATTCTTCAATGAGGCGATGCGCATCATTGCGAATGACCGGGACAATCGCTTCGATCTTGCCCTGTTCATTAAACTGCATTTGCGTTTCGACTGTGTCGAAGTCAATGGCACCGCGCTTCTCGCGCGCGGCATGCAGTGCCTTGAACAGCGCATAGAGTGTCTGCAGTTGCGGCTGCACGGCCTGATGCACGGGCGTAGCCGGCGTCATTTCGCCCGAGAGCCAGCCCCAGACCTGGTTGTAGGTGAGACGGGCGCGTGAACGGAACACGGCCGGGTAAAAACGGTACTGCGTCACTTCGCCTTCGGCATTGACTTGTGCATCGCAGACCATGGCCAGCCGATCAACATCGGGGTTCAGCGAGCACAGACCATTCGAAAGCTTTTCCGGCAGCATGGGAATGACCCGACGCGGGAAGTACACCGAATTTCCCCGCGCCTCGGCTTCGACATCGAGCGGCGACCCCGGGCGCACATAGTGCGACACGTCGGCAATGGCTACAATGAGTCGCCAACCCTTTCCTTTGGGCAAGGCTTCGGCAAATACCGCATCATCAAAATCCTTGGCTGTTTCACCATCAATGGTTACCAGCGGAATATCCCGCAGGTCAACGCGCTTGCCCAGATCATTTTCAACGACCACGGTATCCGGCAACTTGGCGGCTTCATCAAGGACCGACCTGGGGAACTCGAAAGGCAAATCGTGCTTACGCAAGGCGATCTCGATTTCCATGCCGGGATCGGCATAGTTGCCCAGCAGCTCCTTGATCCGGCCAACCGGCAAGGTGCGTTTGCCCGGTTGCTCGAGGATCTCGGCAATCACCACCTGCCCCGGGTGCACAGCTGGCTCACCGGATTTAGCTGCCTTGGCATTCCGTGGGCGCTTACTGCTGCCGCTGGCCGTCGACTCCGGCGCAATGACGATGCGCGTATGCAGACGCCGGTCTTCGGGCACCACGTAGCGGACACCGTATTCGTCGAACACGCGTCCAACAACCTCGGTATTGGCCCGCTCAGTGACTTCGACAATACTGCCTTCGGGTTTGCCCCGGCGATCCTTGCCGGTTACACGAACCAGCACCCGGTCGCCATGCAACGCCTTCTCCATCTGGCGGTTATCCAGAAAGATATCAGCACTCTTATCACGACCAATCGAGGTTTCCGGACGGGCAAACCCAAAGCCATCGGGGTGCCCCTCAATCCGGCAAGCCACCAGATCGGCCTTGTTGGGCAGAATCAGGGCTGCTTTGCGATTACGCATGAGCTGCCCCTCGCGTTCCATGGCGCGAATCCGCCGTTCAAAGGCGTCTAGCTCCTCAGCCGTAATGGCCAGCTGTTCGGCCAGTTCGTACTCACCCATCGGCCGACCGGCCTTCTGCAGGGTTTCGATAACATATTCGCGCGAGGGCAACGGGTTTTCATATTTCCCGCTTTCGCGCTCGTAAAAGGGGTCTAGCCTTCTGATCTTGGCGACCCGCTTGTTGTTCTTTGACATTTTCTTTCTTTCTCTTATAATGCTGATCTTCGCACCTGCCCAGGTGGCGGAATTGGTAGACGCACTAGTTTCAGGTACTAGCGGGTAACTCCGTGGAGGTTCGAGTCCTCTCCTGGGCACCAACGAAATTACATTGAACCCGCCCGGTTATCTCGGCGGGTTTTTTGTTGGGTTAATAGTCTGTGTGATTTTAATTAAAGAATATTGCGCTTAGATGGCGTCGGTTCGGCTAAATACAAGCCCGATCATCCAAATGATTGAGCCCGCAGAAGCGGGCTCAATGTTTTTCAGGTCAGGCAAACGGATGGACACGAACAATGGTTTCATCCCGCTCGGGCCCGGTGGAGACGATCGCCACCGGCACCCCGGTGAGTTTCTCCAGCCGCTCCAGGTACTTTTGCGCCGCCGGCGGGAGATCTTCCCACCGCTTGGCGCCAAAGGTCGTTTCCGACCAGCCCGGCATACTTTCATAGATGGGTTCACAACGGGCTACATCATCCGCGCCCAGCGGCAGTAGATCCAGTGTCTTGCCGTCCAGCTTGTAGCCGGTGCAAATCTTCAGCTCTTGGATGCCATCGAGCACATCGAGTTTCGTGATGCACAGACCCGTCAGTCCGTTGATCATGGCCGAACGGCGGAGTGCGGCCGCATCAAACCAGCCACAACGGCGCTTACGACCCGTGACGGTGCCGAACTCGCGACCGACGGTGGACATCTGGTAGCCCGGCGTGCCTTCGGTTTCGATATCAAGTTCACTCGGGAACGGCCCGCCACCGACGCGCGTGGTGTACGCCTTGGTGATACCGAGTATGTACTGCAGCATGCCGGGGCCAACACCACTGCCTGCGGCCGCCTGCCCTGCCACACAGTTGGACGAGGTGACAAAGGGGTAGGTGCCGTGATCGATATCGAGCAGGGTACCCTGTGCGCCTTCGAACAGGAGATTCTGACCGGCCTTGTTGGCAGCATAGAGTGCTGCAGACACATCACCGACCAGCGGTTTGATCTGTTCGGCGTCAGCCAGCGCCTGCGCCAGAATGGCGGCATGATCTAGCGGTTCGGCACCCAGGTACTGGGTGAGCACGAAGTTGTGATAATCCAGCAATTCGGTCAGCTTGGCCGACAGGGTTTCCGGATGGAAGAGGTCGTAGACGCGCAGGGCTCGACGCGCGACCTTGTCTTCATACGTCGGACCGATCCCCTTGCCGGTGGTGCCGATCTTGGTGTCGCTACAACGCTTGGCTTCACGGGCACGATCCAGTGCAGCGTGATACGGCAGGATCACCGGGCAACCCGGGCTGATAGTGAGCCGGCCGCGCACCTTGAGACCATCCGCTTCCAGCGTGGCGATCTCGCTCAACAAGTGATGGATGTCGAGCACGACCCCGTTGCCGATGTAGCAATGCACGCCATCACGCACGATGCCCGAAGGCACGAGGTTTAGCTTGTATTCCTTCTCGCCGATCACCAACGTATGGCCAGCATTGTGACCGCCCTGGAAGCGCACGACGCCGCCCGCGTTATCGGTCAGCCAATCGACAATCTTGCCTTTGCCCTCATCACCCCACTGGGTACCCACGACTACGATATTTTTTGCCATACCTTGCTTCTGTAGAAATAAAAATAAAAACGTTTGAAATCGGTTCTAGCAGGCCGTGACGACCCACTTACCCTGAATCAGGACTAATTGGCGATCGCACGGGGTGCCACTATAGCCAATTTGGGTGGTATCCGCGGTGAGGCTTTCACCCGGTAGCCCATCGATGACCCGCTCACCCCGATCGCGCAGCGTGCGGATCGCCTGGGTACGCGCATCCACCTCGGCGGCTGACGCGGATGTCTCCAGAGCCGGTGCAAAAATGGCTTCCGGGGTGGGCTTGATGTTCGATAAGCGACACAGTTCGCGCAGATCCAGCGAAAACCCGGTGGCTGGCCGTGCGCGTCCAAAGGCTGCGCCCACACCATCGTAGCGCCCCCCCAGGACCATGGCGGCCGTGTGACCGGGGCAGTAGGCCGCGAAGACGATACCGCTGTGATAGTGGTAGCCACGCAGGTCGGAAAGATCCAGAAATAGCGGTAGATCGGCGGCCTGATCGAGTACAGCCTCGAGCTCATCCAGTGCCTTGTGGATGGCAGGAACCTGAGGGAGCACCTGGCGCGCCGTCTCCAGGATGCTGCGATCACCATAGAGCCTGGGCAACGCCAGAATGGCAGCACGCCACTCGGCTCGCCAGTGGGCGGTTTCGGCTTCCAGGGTCGGAATATCCTTGCGCTGGAGCAGGTGGAAGAAACGCTCTTCGCCCTCAACTGAAATACCGGCCAGCGTCATCAATGTCCGGAAAATGCCCATGTGCCCCAGATCGATCCGGGCAGCGGGCGCTCCGGCGGCTTGCAAGGTGGCGGCTGCCAGGCGCACGATCTCGAGATCGGCAGGCAGGTTCGGGTAGCCATAAAGTTCGGCACCCAGCTGGAAGGGTTCCCGGCTCGCCTGCATGTCGGCCGGTTGGGCATGGAGCACACTGTCGCAATAGCACAGGCGGACTACGCCCGGGCGGTTCAACAGGTGGGCATCAATCCGTGCCACCTGCGCCGTCATGTCGGCGCGTACACCCAGGGCACGACCGGTGTCCTGATCCACCAGCTTGAAGGTGCGGAGATCCAGCTCGCGGCCGGCACCCGTCAACAGGGATTCCAGATATTCGATCAGCGGCGGTTGGACCAGCTCATAGCCCCGGCCTGCGTAAAGATCAAGCAGCCGACGGCGGAGGGATTCCAGTCGGGCTGCCTCGTCAGGCAACACATCGGCAACGGATTCAGGCAACAGCCACTTCATCATGATATTTGACGTAACACAGTAAGAATAAGAACTCCGGCCAGCATGGCCGTTAGCCCGAGAAAGCGGATCTGGCCGTCCCGCAGCTGGAGCATGCGCTCAAAGGTTTCCCGCCACATTCGTGGGGAAATGAATGGGAGCATACCCTCAAATACCAGCATCAGGGCAATCGCCAGCCAGATCGTGTCGTTCATTCGGAGCGGCCTGTCGGTGATTGATGGGTATCGGGTTGAGATTGAGGCTGGGGCGCGGGTTGGGTGAGTGGCTGTGGCGGCGATTTCAGCAGGTCGGCGAATGATCGACCCTGGCCATAACGCCCGCCATACGCAGCCAGCAACCTCGCCTCACCCGTCTCGCGGGTACGCTGAGCCGTTTGGATCGCGGCCTCCAGCACCTGATCACGCCGCCGGTTTTGCAGTGTGACAACTTCCTGGTTATCGCTTGCCAGTCCATCAATGAGGCGCCGGGCCGGCTCGCCAGCGGCCGCACTCATCTTCTGGTAAATGGCCGTCATCTCGGGCTCCGGCAAGGCGACCTGACCCAAGCCGACCTGGATGGCACGCACACCAAGAGGACTGAGCCGGGAATTCAACGCATCCCGCCAGCCGCTGGTGTCCAGTGCCTGTTGCTGTATCACGTTGCCCGTGCGGGAGGCCACAACCGTTGCCAGAGATTCATGCAGCGGCTGAAGCAAGAGTGGATCGACCGGATTCTTGCCTGCCTGGGTGGCACGATGGAACTGGATGGGGTCACTCACCTGCCAGATCAGCCAGGCACCCAGCTGCAGGGTTTTCTGATCTGCCGTCGTGTAGGTTTGCACCGTCTCCTGCTCAAGACTTCGCAGGCGCGTATCGATCAGCCATACCCGCTCAATGAAGGGCAATCGGGGGTAAATACCGGGCTCGGCCAGAACCCTAGCCTGATCTGAACCGGTTCGGATGGCAACGCCCACCTGCCCGGTTTCGACAATCGTGAATGAAAAAATCGACAGCAAAAGGGTCAAGGCAGCCAACGCCGCGCCCAGACGGCCGGGCGTCAGACGCCTGTAGGCTGTCTTCTGATCCGCTGGGCTCATCGGTGTGCCACTCATAACCCCACCCCTGGCCGGTCGACCCGATCCCGTGAGCGCATGATCTCCCGATCGCGCCATTCACCGCCCGTGGCCGATTGAGACTGAGTCGAGGCAGGTGCATCCGAACCGCTCGGGGTTTTGTCTACAGCACCCTGCGTCTTTTTAGACGCCGGAACAACCCGCTCACGCAAGTTGGTCGCACTGGCAAAGACCAATGGATATTGCTGGCGCAGCGACGTCAGCAACTGGCCGAAAGCCTTCTCGCCTTCGGCCGGAGGCACTGAGGTGGGGGCAACCCGGACAGCCTGAGCGGCCTGATCGATGGCTTGCAGATAGGCTGCACTCTCAGTTTCAATCTGTGCCGCCAACTTGCGGGCTTTGATCAGGCTGTCGGTGGATTGGCTTTGCGCCTCGCGCAGCGCCTTGACTTGCGCCTGCTCTTCGCGAGCGAGCGCCTTGATGCTCTGTAAAACGGGTGCCGGCAACTGAACATCACGCACTTCCAGTCGCTTGATCTGCACGCCAATACCCAGGGCATCGACCCCTTTCTGGAGCCGCTCACGCACTCCCACCATGGCCGGATTCTCTTGCCCCGGTGTTTTTACCGGTAGCGTCTGGAGTGATGCCAGGGTCTGCCCGGACGCCAGATCGCGCAGGCCATCTTCCGCCATCGGCGCCAGCAGGTCTGCCGGGGCGCTGGCGCGAGACACATAGGCCACCGGATCCGTCACCTGGTAGACCACGGCATAGCCCATGGCCACGAGGTTGCCATCTGCGGTTCGCATCAGCCCCGGTGACTGGCGCGGGTTCTTGGTTTCGCTGAGTCCCACTTCCAGCGTCCTATCCGCCTCGACATTGATCAGACGCACACTATCGATGGGATAAGGCCAGCGCCAATGCCACCCCGGGTCTTGCACCGAGGCAATACGACCCAACTGGTTCAGTACCCCGCGCTGCTGGACATCAACAAGATAAAAACCGCTGATGAGCCAGGCACAAACCAGGAGCGATACTCCGATGAGCCAGCTCTTCAGGCTCAGCGATTGCCAGCCAATGGGCGCGGGCTCGGAAGCGCCGGATGCTGGCACTGGCAGGCTTTTGACATCCACTGCACCAGACGAAGTCTGACGGGACGGCGGGTTAGGCAGTGGTCGACCGAGTAGACGGGCGATGCTGCTTTGAACGTTGTAGCGTAATTGTTGCCAAAGCACTTCCAGATCCGGCGGCCCTTCTTCGGGTGGACCGGGCGGTCTGGGTGTTTGGGACGAGCCCGTTGAGTGGGTTGAGTTCGCAGATTGCGTGGGAGCCGATGATGATGGCAGCTCGGGGAGATTCAGACCAGTCGGTGCAGCGGGGCCGGCATTCTGACCGGTATTCTCAGGTTGCACCTGATCCGCACCACTCGACTCTGGCGCCTGTTCCGGATTCTTATCGTCCGGCCGGTGGCTGTTTCCCCACTGGGGATCATTGATCGACATCAGGCAGCTGCAGGGGTGATGCTAACTCCGTAAAAGTCTGGGATTCTCTTTCAGACGTTTGCGAAAACGAATGGGCGAACAATGAACGTGCAAACTCGGCAATTGCCGTCCGCAACCAGGGCAGTCCGGAACCTGTCTGGGCACTCAGTCGCACACGGGTAATTTTATCATAGGCATCCCGCTCCACCCCGGGCTCGGCGGCCGTCAAATCGCACTTGTTATAGACCCGGATCTGGGGCACATGACTGGCGCCAATTTCTGCCAGAACCTTATTCACCTCGGCGATCTGCTGATCCCGGGCCGGGTTGGCTGAATCAATCACATGCAGCAGCAGATCGGCCTGCGTCGTGGTTTCCAGGGTAGCCTTGAAGGCTTCAACCAGGGTGTGGGGCAGATCGCGAATAAACCCGACGGTATCGGCGATCACCACATTGCCCGTCTCGGGAAGCCAGACGCGGCGCACCGTCGTATCCAATGTTGCAAACAACTGATCCGCAGCGTAGGCGCCAGAATGGGTCAAGGCATTGAACAGGGTCGACTTGCCGGCGTTGGTATAGCCGACCAGCGAAATCGTCAGCACACCCTGCCGGCTCCGTGCACGGCTCTGGGTTTTACGCTGTCGAGCCAACCGGGCAAGACGCTCCTTGAGCATTTTGACGCGGGTGCCAATGAGCCGTCGGTCAGTTTCCAACTGGGTTTCACCGGGGCCGCGCAAACCGATACCACCCCGTTGACGCTCCAGGTGAGTCCAGCCGCGGATCAATCGAGAAGCCAGATGCTCAAGCTGGGCCAGTTCGACCTGCAGTTTGCCTTCGGCACTTTGCGCGCGCAAGGCAAAAATATCGAGAATCAGGCTGGTCCGGTCAATCACCCGACCATGCACCACCTGTTCGAGATTTCGCTGCTGGACCGGTGAAAGACTGTGATTGAAGATCACCAGACTGGTATCCAGTTCTCTAGCCCGTTGAGCGATTTCGGTCGCTTTACCCGAGCCAACAAACAACGCGACATCCGGCCGGGCTCGCCGACAGGTGATCACATCGGCCACCTCGGCACCGGCAGACTCGGCCAGCATGCGCACTTCCTGGACGGCCTCATCGATATCCAGATCACCAAAATCAACCTGGACAATCAGCACACGCTCAGCCATCCGGCCTTGCGACCGATGGGGTGCAGGGGTTCTGGCGAGGCGCGGGTCAGACAACCCGGCCTGAGCCGGGTCAGTGTCGATCATTCAGCAGGGGGGTCTTGGCTGAAATTGACTGCACGGGCAGGCACGACGGTCGAGATTGCGTGCTTGTATACCATCTGGGTCACGGTATTGCGCAATAGCACCACATACTGATCAAACGACTCGATCTGGCCTTGCAACTTGATGCCGTTAACCAGATAGATCGAGACTGGCACATGTTCACGACGTAATGCGTTGAGGAATGGGTCCTGCAGCAACTGGCCCTTGTTTGTCATTTTTATTACTCCGCTTTCTTCTGATTATTGCGGGGGTTAATCGCTCAAGCCACCAATTTAAAGCAAAAGCCGGGAATTCGCAAAGCTTATTCCCAAAACCGGTCAATCATCGACATACGGGTTGCGTGACACATTGAATTGCAGACGCAGCGGCGTGCCCTGCAAGTTGAAATGATCGCGGAAACAATGCTCGAGGTAACGACGATAGCTGTCAGGAATATGATTCAGGGCGTTGCCATGAATCACGATCAACGGTGGGTTCATGCCGCCCTGGTGCGCATAACGGGGCTTGGGCCGGAAAATACCGTGCCGCGGCGGTGTCTGCCGGGCAACCGCATCCATCAGCACCCGGGTGAGCTGCGGCGTGGAGAGTTTGGCCATGGCTGCCGCGTAGGCTTTGTCGACCGAGCGCATCACGCCATCGAGGCCGCGGCCTTCTTTGGCGGAGATGTAATGAAAGCTGGCAAAGTCCAGGAACTTGAAGCGACGCTCGATCGCGAGCTTGCACTGCTCGCGTTCGTATTCCCCCAGACCATCCCATTTGTTGACCGCAACGACCAGCGCACGCCCGGACTCCTTAATGAATCCGGCCAGGTGCGCATCCTGATCTGCGACATCCTGCCGCGCATCGAGCACGAGAATGACCACATTGGCCGCTTCGATGGCCTGCAATGTTTTGATGACCGAGAATTTTTCGATAGCCTCGAAGACTCGCCCCTTGCGGCGCACACCGGCGGTATCAATCAGCTGATATTTCTTATCGCCGCGCTCGAACTCGATTTCAATGGCATCGCGCGTCGTCCCTGGCTGATCAAAGGCAATCACCCGGTCTTCGCCGAGGAGCGCATTGATCAGTGTCGACTTTCCAACGTTGGGGCGCCCGGCGATGGCAACGCGCGGAATCCGCTCGGCATCATCATCTTCTTCGGGATCCTCGGGAAACTCCTCAAGCGCATCGTCAATAAGACTGCGGACACCTTCGCCATGCGCGGCAGAAATCGGGTGCGGTTCGCCCAGGCCCAGCTCATGGAAGTCCGCGGTGACCACACCACGGTCCATGCCCTCTACCTTGTTAACGGCGACCAGGACCGGCCGGTTAATCCGGCGCAGCAGTTGGGCAATGTCCTTATCCAGCGGTGTCACGCCCTCGCGGCCATCCACCACAAAAATCACCCGATCGGCCTCATGAATGGCCTGCTCGGTCTGGCGCGCCATCTCCTGGGTAATCCCTTCGCGAGACTTGGGCTCGAAACCGCCGGTATCAATCGCCAGAAAGCCTTTGCGACCCACCTTGCCATGACCATAATGACGGTCGCGGGTAAGCCCCGGCATATCGGCAACAATCGCGTCCCGCGAGCGGGTCAACCGGTTAAAGAGGGTGGATTTGCCAACGTTGGCGCGTCCGACCAGTGCAATTGTGGGTTTCATTGAAGCGTCACTGCCATGAGAGTACCGTTGCGCGTTTGCAGAACAGTGGTGTTGGGTCCCAGAGCGGGCAGCATCGTCATAACACCACCCCCGCCGACATTAAGGCGCCCGATAAACTCGCCTGTATCACGATCCAGGACATGAAGAAATCCCAGACCATCGGCAACGACTAGCCCCATGGGCAGCGCCACCGGGGCTGAGAGGTTACGATATTTCAAACGATCCTGACGCCAGACCGAGGCGCCGGTCATCCGGTCAAAGGCATGCACCACATCCTGCTCATCGGGCACGAACACGCGCTTGTCATCCATGGTGATTCCGGCGACGGAAGAAACCTCGCGAGACCACATCTGGTTGCCCCCCTGCATATCAAAACAGGCGGCACGTCCCTGGAAGGCGACTGCGCACATCTGCGGCCCCTGCACGGCAGGGACGGTCACAATATCTGAAACCCGATCAAGCTCGGTTGCCCCACGCGGCACGGATACGGTACCTTCCCAGGCTGGTGCACCGTTCTGCAGTGCTAAAGCAAACATCTTACCGCCCGGCATACCCACCAGGACGAAGGGGCCGAAAGGTAACGGGGGCGCCAATGAGCGCACGGCCAGCGGTGGATTGGTGCGCTGATAGATCCAGCGTTGCTTGCCATCGTTGCCATCGAGCGCAATCACACGGTTATCGCTGGTACGAACTATGACGAGACCCTCGGTAATGGCAGCCGGTGCCACGAGTTCACCCTTTACATGTGCCGACCAGGTAGCCTTGCCTGTTTCAAAATCAAACGCCAGCACCTCACCCTTATAAGTGCCTACAACGACCAGCCGTCCATCACTGGCCGCGCCCGAGGAAATTTTCTGGCCGGCATTGATTCGCCAGGATTCTTTGCCATTATCCAAGCGAACCACCGTGCCATCCTGTGAAGCCGCCAGCACCACGGGGCCACCACTGGCTGGCAGAAAACTGAAATTACCCGCCTTTCCAACTGAAGACTGCCAATCCGGATGCACCGTCAGACGCTCGGTGATGGGGGTCAACGGCGTGGGTTTGGCCTTGGAACTGCCAAACAGGCTACAGCCTGCCAGCAGGCAAAGGAGCGCTGCAGACAAACCACGTTTGAAGCCGAATAGGAACAGGAACCGGGAACGGGAATGCGTCATATCAGTTTGCCGCTGGCGCGCTCAGTGCATCTCGCTTTTCGATGATGAGCCGACGTAGCAGCTGCCCGGGTTCGCTCGAGGCAAATTCGGTATCGGGCGTGACGTCCTTGCCGGCCGGATCCAGACTCTTGATGGCGGCCTCATAGCTTGCCCGCGCTTCGTTCGTTTTACCCTGAGCCGCCAGCGCATCACCTCGCGCTGCTTCGTAACGCGCAGCAAATCCGGCCGGCGCTTTGTCCGACAGCGTTTTCAGGGCACCTGCTGCATCGTTCTGATCCATCTGCATGCCGGCCAGGCGGAGGCGTGCAATGCCGCGCAATGCATCCTGTCCGTTATCGGCCAACCAGAGCAGTTGTGATTCAGCGCCCTTGATATCGCCCGCAGCGTCGAGGGTATCTGCGGCCAGCATGGCCCCCAATGCCGTGAACTGGCTTCGTGGGTACTGGCTGACCAGCTCACCCGCTGCCTGTTTGAGCTTCACCGTATCCTGCTGCGTGCTCGCCTGCTGGAGCACCAGAAAAATGCGGCTCGCCTCGGCATTCTGGGATTTCAGATAGCTCTGCCAGCCATACCAGCCCAATGCGGCCATGGCCACGATGAGGAGAATACCGGTTGCCCAGCCCCCGTATTGCTTCCACCAGCCCCGCAATGCGGCAATCTGTTCCTGTTCTTCCAGATCGTAAACAGCCATGATTCTCGGTTCCTGTTTGCTTGTTTTCTAAGAGTCGCCTACGAGTCAGAGACCCTGGCCGAAATCGGATTCTGCCCATTGTGACATGATGTGCTCAGCCAGATCATCCAGCGCGACGCGCACCTGGTTGTTGGCGGTTTCGCCTTCGGCCCAGTCTTTCTGACGCAATGCCTTCACAGTCACCTCGCCCTGTGCCACTTCGTCTTCGCCAATAATCACAGCCAGGGGGGCGCCGGAATGATCCGCCCGCTTCATCTGGGATTTGAAACTACCCCCACCACAATGGTAGATCACGTCCAGACCTGTATCGCGCAGGCTCTCGGCCACACGAACCCCCAGATCCGCCGCAGCTTCGCCCTGGTGAATCAGATAGACATCCGGCGAATCCGCTTGAGGCAGCGCCTCGGTATCCTGCAGCAGGGCTAACAGTCGTTCGACACCCAGTGCAAAACCACACGCCGGCATCGGCTTGCCGCCCAGCTGTTCAACCAGGCCATCATAACGACCACCGGCACAGACCGTCCCCTGGGCACCCAAGGCATCGGTCACCCATTCGAAAACGGTGAGATTGTAATAGTCCAGACCACGCACCAACCGCGGGTTGATGGTAAAGCTGACGCCCGCATGGCGAACTAGCGTCTGAACGCGCTCGAAGTGCGCCAGCGATTCAGCCCCCAGATAATCCATCAGGCGCGGCGCATCCGCCACGAGTGCCTGCATGGCCGGGTTCTTGGTATCGAGGATCCGTAGTGGATTGCTATGCAAACGACGCTGGGCATCTTCATCCAGTTGATCCTGGTGCGCTTCGAAGTATTGAATTAGGGCGGCCCGATGGGCAGCCCGCTCTTCCGGCTGACCGAGGCTGTTAATTTCGAGGCGGATGTTGTCGAGCCCCAATTCCTGCCACAGCCGAGCCCCCATCAGGATCTGCTCCGCATCCACGTCCGGCCCGTTAAAACCGAAGGCCTCGACACCGACTTGATGAAACTGGCGATAACGCCCTTTCTGGGGACGCTCGTGACGGAACATCTGCCCAAAGTAGTAAAGGCGCTGCGGCCGTTCGGCCGCCACATTGTGCTGGATCACTGCGCGCACACAACCTGCGGTACCCTCCGGGCGTAAGGTCAGTGCCTCACCGTTTAGGCTATCGACAAAGGAATACATCTCCTTTTCGACAATATCGGTGACCTCACCAATCGCCCGTTTGAACAACGGGGTCGGTTCAACAATGGGCATGCGGATCGGACGGTAACCGTAGCTTTTAAGCCAGCCACGCAGCACCTCTTCCAGCCATTCCCAGGACTCGGCCTCATCGGGAAGGATATCGTTCATGCCGCGTACGGCTTGCAGGCGATTGCTCATGAGTCAGGCTTTCCGCGTGTACGTGCGTTCAACGTACCGGTTAATGATGTCTTTAAATTCATCGGCGATATGGTCACCGCGTAGCGTCACGGTCTTGACCCCATCTTCGAATACTGGGGCCGCGGGAGCCTCACCGGTGCCCGGCAACGAGATGCCGATATTGGCATGCTTGCTTTCACCCGGGCCGTTCACGATACAACCCATCACGGCCAGCGTCATGTTTTCCACACCGTCATACTGCTCACGCCAGCTCAGCATCTGCTCGCGCACATAACTCTGAACCTCCGCGGCTAACTCCTGGAAGAACACGCTGGTCGTCCGCCCGCAGCCGGGACAGGCCGTAACGAGCGGGGTGAAAGCACGAAGCCCCATGGTCTGTAGCAACTCCTGCGCGACCTGCACCTCAAGCGTCCGCGAACCATTGGGTTCGGGAGTCAGTGACACACGAATGGTGTCGCCTATACCTTCCTGCAGTAATACGGCCATGGCGGCCGTCGATGCCACAATGCCTTTGGAACCCATACCCGCTTCGGTCAGCCCCAGGTGTAGCGGGTAATCACAACGGTTTGCGAGGTCACGGTAAACCGCAATCAGATCCTGCACGCTGGAGACTTTACAGGAGAGAACAATACGATCGCCGGACAGCCCGATCGATTCCGCCAGCGCCGCAGATTCCAACGCTGACCGGATCAGCGCCTCGCGCATGACATCACTGGCCGAGCCGGGAACGGTCTGGGCGGCATTCTCATCCATGACCCGGGCCAGAACCGACTGATCTAGGCTGCCCCAGTTCACCCCAATACGGACAGGCTTATCATAACGAATGGCCAGTTCGATCATTTGCGTGAACTGTTCGTCTTTCTTCTTGCCAAAACCGACATTACCCGGGTTGATACGGAATTTGGCCAACGCTTCGGCACAGGCCGGATAATCGGTCAGCAGTCGATGCCCGTTGTAATGAAAGTCTCCAATCAGGGGCACGTGACAATCCATGCGGTCGAGCTGCGCCCGGATTTCCGGAACGGCGGCCGCCGCCTCCGGCGTATTGACAGTGATGCGGACCAGTTCGGCACCGACACGTGCCAGCGCCGCGACCTGAATCGCCGTTTTGACGACATCCGCCGTGTCCGTGTTGGTCATTGCCTGCACAACGACCGGCGCATTCCCCCCCAGGGTGATATCACCGATTCGGACCTGACGGGTATGTTGACGTTGCTGGGTCATTGCCGGGTCAACGAAGAACGATTCGGGCGACATCGTCGCTACTCAGCTTATCGAGTGCAACCGGCTCATCACGCCAACGGGCCTGGACCTGACGGGCATTCCCCACCATGACATCAAGCGGTGCTGCACCCGTAATGAATTGACTGGATCCGGCCGCATTCAATTGTGAGTATATGATCCGACCCGAAAAATCACGAACCTCGACCCACGAGGCACCGGCAAACTTCAACTCCAGCGTGCCCACACCGGTTTGCTCCTGGCTAGCAGCCTGAGACGTGGCCGACCCGCTCGCGGTAGTCGACGGACTAGTGGCATCGCTTACCACCGGCGCTTCCCGGCTGACTAGACGATCGTACAAGGATTGCATTTGCATGAGCCCTTCATCCCAATAGGCCGTCGGAACGCCATAAGCCAGAATGACCGCACTCACCACCATCAGGATGCCCACCCGGAATGTGCGACCGGTCTGCCGCCGGGATTCCGGATTCTGCCTGGGTGATGCCGTTGTATGCCGGGCTGCTGGCACTGCACTACCCGAACGGGTAACCGGCGCGGCGCCGGGCACCTCGGCAACTAGAGCATCCACTGAGACGCCCAGGAGTCTTCCGTAGGCCCGAAGGATCCCAACAATAAAGGTACGGCCGGGCAGAGCTGCCCATTGGCCGGCTTCCAGAGCCTCGATCACGCGCGGGCTGACTTTCAATGCGTAGGCGGCATCTCCCACTGACATCCGCTTACTCTCGCGAATCGCCTTGAGATCGAGTGCGGACGTTGATTCCTGATCGGCAGGTAATTCGCCAGGTGCAACTTCGTTGAGCGGGGAGGACATTGGCTGAGGTTCGTTCTGCATGGACTAAAACTTTGCTCCGTTATATTCGAAATGACGTGATGAGTTACCTGATCGGGCCGCTTGCCTGGGGACTACGTGCCGCGGGAGAGGTGCCGCCTAGGCGCTGGGATTTTTGATAATATTCATTGGCCAGTGTCTGGTTGCCAGATGCGGCTGCACAGCGACTGGCGTTTTCATAAGCTAGCGCGGGCGTTGCATAAAGCGGGTTAGACCAGGCTTGGGCTAGCTGTGCCAGCCCCGCTTGATAGTCGCCCTGCTCACAAAGGAACAGGCCGTAATTATTTCGAAAATCCGGGTCAGAGGGCGCCAGGCCAATAGCGCGCTGGAAATCACCAGCAGCCTCCCGGTTCTCGCCAAGCTGCATACGCACCAGCCCCCGCATATCATAGGCTGGGGCGTAATCGGTATCGATACGCAATGCAGTATCTATTTCAGCGAGTGCTGTTTTTAGACTTCCCTGCTGGTAATAAAGCGCTGCCAGTTCGGTATGGACTCTTGCCCGATTCTCGGGCGGCGCTTTGGTCGACGCTTTTGCTTCAGGGACGCCGGCAAGGTTGGTCGTGGTCGTGCAGGCAGTCACACTCAGTCCAAACACCAAGACCAGAATCAAAGCCGGAATCAAGTCGCGCATCATGCACGCACCTCCTCGATCCTCAGGCGCTCGACCCGGCGTGTCTTATCCTGCACCTGGCCAGCCAGTTGGCCGCAAGCGGCGTCGATGTCATCCCCCCGGGTTTTGCGCACCGTCGTCACAAAGCCCGCGCCGATCAGGACATTGGCAAATGCAGAGATCCGTTCACGTGAAGACCGACGATAAGGGCTGCCGGGAAAGGGGTTGAATGGAATCAGGTTGAATTTACAGCGGAACTTGGCCCTAGTGATCAGCGTGACAAGTTCGCGTGCCTGCGCGGGATTGTCATTGACGCCATCGAGCATGACATATTCAAAGGTGATGAAATCGCGCGGCGCATTTTCGAGATAACGCTTACAGGCGGCCATCAACTCGGACAATGGATACTTCTGGTTGATCGGCACAAGCACATCACGCAGGGCATCATTGGGGGCGTGCAGGGATACTGCCAGGGCCGTTGGGCAAGCTTCGCGCAGACGATCCATTGCAGAGACGATACCGGATGTCGACACCGTGACGCGACGACGCGAAAGCCCATAGGCATGATCATCGAGCATCAGGTTCAATGCCGGAACCAACGCATCAAAATTGGCCAGAGGCTCGCCCATGCCCATGATGACCACATTGGAAATGATCCGCTCACCCGCCGGGTCAAAGCCAAGCGCCTTGTTGGCCAGCCAGAGCTGGCCGATGATTTCAGCCGTCGTGAGGTTGCGGTTAAAACCCTGTTTGCCCGTCGAGCAAAAGGAACAGTCCAGAGCACAGCCGACCTGTGTCGAGACGCAGAGCGTTCCCCGGTCAGCCTCGGGAATAAAAACCGTTTCGATGAGATTGCTGGCACCCACATCCATGAGGAACTTCCGGGTGCCATCATCAGAGATCTTGTCGGAAACCACCTTGGGGAGACGAATCTCTGCCACCTCAGGAAGCTTTTCGCGAAAGGTCCGCGCAAGATCAGTCATGGCGCTGAAATCACTTTCACCGCGCGAATAGATCCAGCGCAAAAGCTGATTGGCCCGGAAAGGCTTTTCGCCAATCTGGGCCAACCAGGCTTTGAGCCCGGCCATATCAAGGTCGAGCAGATTCTGCATGACGACTGCTGCGATAACTTAGCGGCTGTAGATATTCATGCCCGGGAAGAAGAACGCCACTTCAACAGCAGCGGTTTCCGGTGCATCGGAGCCATGAACAGCATTCGCATCGATCGACTCGGCGAAGTCGGCACGGATGGTGCCCGGTGCCGCTTTCTTCGGATCAGTCGCACCCATCAGGTCGCGGTTCTTCGCAATGGCGTCTTCGCCTTCCAGAACCTGAACGAACACCGGGCCCGAGGTCATGAACTCGACCAGATCCTTGAAGAAGGGACGCTCTTTGTGCACCGCATAGAACTGGCCGGCTTCAGCCGCCGACAGATGCACCAGACGACCGGCAACCACCTTCAGGCCAGCGCCTTCAAAACGGGCAATAATCTGACCGATCACATTCTTGGCGACAGCATCAGGTTTGATGATAGAAAGGGTGCGTTGGATTGCCATAAAAACTCCGTAAACGAAATCAGCGGATTGAAAACGCTTATTTTAACAGAACACGCCTTTTTGCGCCGCACCACAAACAGGCGAAAGGCCTGTCTGATCAAGGTGATGCGCCCCAACCCGGCCAACCGGTCCGGGGCATTGTCGGCACAGTGAACGCACAGCGTTCAAGCTTTAAAGTCGGTGGCGGCCATTCCGAGTCTGGCCAGCTTGTCGTAAAGGGTCTTGGCAGGGATTCCGAGAATGGCGGCCGCCTCGGCCACGTGCCCCTTGGCCAGGCGCAAGGCGCCGGTCAGAGCGTCCCGCTCGGCCCGGTCCAATATCTGGGGCAGCGTCTGAGCCGGGAGGGCTGCACCCCCACCATCGGCAAACGGGAATCCGATCGCGACCCGTTCGGCAAAATTCTTCAACTCCCGGATATTGCCCGGCCAGTCATGCGCCACAAGATACCTGGCAATGCCCTCTCCCGGTTCGGAAATTGGCACACCGTGCTTGTCACGGAAATGGTTGAGGTAATAAGCGAATATCAGCGGAATATCCTCACGAATCTCGACCAGAGTCGGCAAATAGAGGCTAACCACGTTCAGACGAAAATACAGGTCGCTCCTAAATTGTCCCTGATCAGACAATTCTTTCAGGTTGGCCTTGGTCGCGGCGACAATACGGCATGACACCGGAATCGACTCATTGGACCCCAGACGCTGAACCGCGCGCTCCTGAATGGTCCTCAGGAGCTTTGCCTGCAGCGCCAAAGGCATGGACTCGATTTCATCAAGAAAAAGGGTTCCTCCCTTAGCATATTCGAACTTGCCGACACGGCGTTTAACGGCACCGGTAAATGCCCCGACCTCATGCCCGAAGAGCTCACTCTCGACAATGTTCTCGGGCAAAGCCGCACAGTTGATCGCGACAAAGGGGCCCTGAAGCCCACTCAAGGCATGCAGCGTCTGGGCAACCACTTCTTTACCGCAGCCAGTCGCACCATTGATCAGGATATCGACGCCGGTCGGCGCCATAGCGGCAACTTGCTGTTTGAGAGTTCGGATCCGTTCTGACTGGCCAATCAGCGCAGGAACTCCTTTACCTTGGCCGCTGCTGAGCTGGGCCACCTGATGCAGCAGCCCTGCCTTTTCGGCCGCATTGCGGACTGTCGTCAGGAGCCGTTCCGGAAGAAAAGGCTTCTCGATGAAATCAAACGCCCCTTCGCGCATGGCGCCCACAGCCATGCCGATATCACCATGCCCGGTCATGATCACCACAGGTACCTGAGGGTTTGCGGACAGTACCTGACGCATCAGTGTCAGGCCATCTTCACCGGGCAGATTCACATCTGTAATGAGCACAAAGGGAAACCCGGGCTTTTCCGCGTCAAGAAACGCATGCGCCGTGGCAAAGCCCCGGACATCAAAGCCTTCCAGCACCAGTGTCTGCGTACAGCTATTCAGGATGGCCGCATCATCCTCGACCAGACAGACCGTAACATGCACAGAGGATTGAGAACTTTGGTTCATGAGGATTCGGTCTTAACAGCACGGAGTTTCAGGATAAATTCTAACCCCCCTGCAGGCAGGTTTTCGCAGCTGATCTTGCCACCAATCGCATCAACAATAAAACGGGTAATTGCCAGTCCCAGCCCAAGACCCTGACCTGAAGGCTTGGTTGTAAAAAAGGGTTCGAACACGAGGGGCAGTTTTTCCGGCGCGATACCGGGGCCGTTATCTGCGAGATGGACAATAATATCGGGCCCGATCCGTTGGGTACCGATGCGAATCTGCCCATCCTCTGTGTGTGAAAGCGCATCGACCGCATTCGAAATCAGATTGACAAAGACCTGCTCGAGTTTGCCCTGGGTTGCCAGGACACTCGCATCCTCAATTTCAAGCGTCAGCGTGATGCCCGCTTTTTCCAGAAAGGGGTTCATAACGACCAGCGCGTTGCGGATGACCTGGCCAAGCGATACGGCCTCGATCTGGGTGGGATCATTGCGATAGAGTGACTTGAGTTCCGACAGTATCGAACCCATACGGGCAACCAGATCATTGATATGCGCGACATTATCGCCGGCGATATCGTAACGCCCCGCGTCCATGAGTTTCCGGGTGTTTCCCGCATACAACTGGATGGCGGATAACGGCTGGCTGAGTTCATGGGTGATGCCCGCGGCCATCTGGCCCAGCACGGCCATTTTTCCGGCCTGGACCGCCTCATCCCGGGTTTGTCGCAATACCGATTCGGCCTTTTCCAGTTCGGAGACCTTGTCCGTTAACGACCGGGTATGCGCTGCAATCTGTCGATCGATATCTGCATAGATTCTGGCCTTTTCCCGGCGGTCCTGCCGCCTATTCCAGAAATTAAGCAGGGTAATAAGCACAAATGCCAAACCAAAACTGATGGCTGCAGCGGATGCCAACGCATTAACCCGCGCCGCATCGGTGTTGCTGATCTGGACAATTTGCCAGCCATGGCCGCCAAGCGACACGGCTTGAGCCAGGTAGCGGTCGCCAGCCAACAACTGGGGTAAGGTATCTCGCTGTAGTAAGAATGCGGTGCCATGAAAATCAAGCCGGTTCAGCGGCTGGTTGGCAAACTGACGTGTTCTGACAATTCGCTCCCGAACACTGGCATCAAGCACTTCTGTCGACTGATAGAGATAGTGACTATCGGTCGACAGGATAACGATGCCGTCTTCGTTCGTCACCAGCAAGACGCTATTTTCTTCGGCGGCCTGATTCAGGATCTCAGAGATCGCAATTTTGATCGTGACGACCCCGATAATCCGGTCTTCCTTCCTGATCGGGTAGGCAATATAGTAACCAGGCTTGCCAGATGCTACGCCAATACCGAAGAACTTACCCGAGCCCTTCTCAATGGCATCGCTAAAGTAGGGACGAAAGGCATAGTTATCCCCGACGTAACTATCTGCTTTATTCCAGTTGCTCGAGACCAACGTCAGGCCATGCTCATTCATGGCGTAGATCGTTTCTGTTCCGAGAATCTGGTTGATCTTCTCGAGATAGCGATTAGCCTCGTTGAGTGCCAAATTCTGGCCTGAATCGGTTAGCGCCTTCCTGACACGGGGATCCTGCGCCACGACCAGTGGCAGCTCTTCGTATTTGCGCAACGTAGCGCCTAGAGACTGACTCAGTGCTGCCAGATGTTCCAGTCGCTGATCTGCTTCAGCATCCACACCCGCAGAAAATAGTGCCCGGTAGGATCCGCTCGCCACGAGGAGGCATATCGCGACAATCGAAGCAAAAAGATATCGCGATCTCCGGGCGACATGCGGGCGGATGGCTGTCATGCGAAGTTTCAGTCCCGAGAAAGGCAAACCCGGCTTGCGCCGGGTTTGCCTTCTGGATTTAACCAATCATTCCCAGCCAACGCGGAAACCAGAGACTCATATCCGGCCAGTAGGTCACCAGCATGAGGAATCCGAGCATGGCCAGTAACCAGGGGGTGACTACCTTAGTGAGCTCCGTTATGCCCATTTTGGCGATGCCGGACGCCACATAGAGGTTAAGCCCCACCGGTGGTGTACACATACCGATTTCCATGTTGACAACCATCATGATGCCGAAATGAACTGGGTCAATGCCAAGCTTCATCGCCACCGGGAATAGGATCGGCGAGAAGATCAGGACGATGGATGAGGGCTCCATGAAATTGCCCGCTATGAGCAGAATGATGTTCACCACCAACAGGAAGGTCACCACACCCAGACCTTTATCAAGCATCCAGTCAGCCATAGCCTGCGGAATGTTTTCATGGGTCAGCAGGAAGGAGAACAGGACCGCATTGGTAATGATGTAAAGCAGCATCGCGCTCATGTTGGCCGAGGACAACAGCACGCGGGGCACATCCTTCAGCCCCATGTCCTTGTACACAAAGACCGCAACAATGAATGCGTAAACCGCACTCATGGCAGCGGCTTCCGTCGGCGTGAATATACCGCTGTAGATACCACCCATCACGACCACAATCAGGAGCAGACCCCAGATCGATTCACGGAAGGATTTCATGCGTTGGGCCATACTGGCCTTAGGCAGACGCGGGTAGTTGTTCTTTTTGGCGATGAACCAGGTCGTCAGACCCAGAACCAGTGCCAGGCCCAGACCCGGTACCACACCGGCCATGAACAGGGCGCCAACTGATGTATTGGTCGACACCGAGTACATCACCATCACAATGGAGGGCGGGATCAGGATACCCAAAGCCCCTGAAGTGGTGATGATGCCGGCACCAAAGCTACCCGGGAAGCCCGCGCGCACCATGGCCGGCAGCAGGATCGAACCGATGGCCACCACAGTTGCGGGCGAGGAACCGGAAACAGCTGCGAACAGGGCGCAAGCCACCACGCCGGCCAGACCCAGACCTCCATTCAGGTGCGCCACCATGTCGGAGGCGAAACGGATCATACGTTTGGCCACCCCGCCATGGGTCAGGAAGTTGCCGGCCAGAATAAAGAACGGGATCGCCATGATCTCGAACTTCTCAATCCCGGTGAATAATTTCAGGGCAACGGCCTCCAATGGAACCTGGGTGAGTGTGAAAAGAAAGGTCAGAACGGTCAGACCGAGTGCGATCGATACAGGCATGCCTGTCAGCATGAGCACTGCGAGGATCGAAAAGATGATCAGCGTGGTCATTGGGCACCCCCTTTCTGGTCACCCTTAGACTCATTTTCTGGTTTGGTGTCCGGTTTATTCTGATCCAGTGGCTTGGGATACAAGCCCTCGTCCAGCTGGAACCACGGTGTGTTTTCGAGCTTCTTGCTCAGCGCATCCGGCGTCTCTTCGGCCACCTCATCCTCGAGGCCATCGACATGCCCGTGATCCACATGCGGCAGTTCTCCAGTTCGATTGAAGGAGACAAAGACCTGGAGGAAACGGAAGCACATCAGCCCAGAGCCCAGAGGAATGGCAGAGTAGACAATCCAGGTCGGCCACTCCAGATCCGGCGTGACCGGCCCTTCAAAGAGGTCGCCCGTGTCCATGCCGAAATTCTTAAGCCATGCATATTTCAGACCGTTCGCAAGAACAAAGTCTGCGCCAAGGTAACAAATCACCCCGGTAAATAAAGCCCCGGCCAGTAGGCCGAAGCTGATAAACCATTTACGCTTTTCATCAGAGAGCTTGTTGATCAATACATCAACGCCCACATGGATACCGGTGCGCACGCCGTAAGCAGCGCCAAACTTCGCCATCCAGACAAACATGATGATCGTCAATTCCTGCGCCCAGGCAAAGCTGAACTTGAGCAGCCAATCCTGAACGCCGGGAATATCCAGACCGGTCAGATACCGGTGAACGACCGCAAAAAAAACGATGGAAGTCGCCAGGCCCATAAGGGAGGCAATAATAAATTCTTCCAGACGATCAAGAAATTTCATCGAAAACTCCTGACGAATCGCCCCGAAGGGCGATCCGTACATTTCAGGGGATCAAGCAGGCATTAGTACTTAGCCGGATTGAAATTGAGTTCCTTGTAAACTGACTGCAGCAGTTCTGGCCCGATACGCGGCGCCATTTCCTTGTGAACCGGGATCAGTGTCTTCTTGAACGCTTCACGCTCGGCCTTGGTCGGATAGTACACAGCGGTCTTGCCCGACTTCTTGACCTTTTCTAGGTCCTGATCGTTCTGGTGCTTGGCGATCCGGTTAGCAAAAGTCGTCGATTCGTTCATGGCCTTTTCCAGTGGCTCACGCACGTCCGGCGGCAGGCCGTCCCAGAACTTCTTGTTCACGATCACGGCATAACCCAGATAGCCGTGCTCGGTCATCGCGAGGTGCTTCTGCACTTCGTACATCTTCTGCGTGTACAGGTTGGAGATCGGGTTTTCGGTACCATCAACCACCCCGGTCTGAAGCGCCTGATACACCTCGGAGAAGGCCATCATCTGTGGCAGCGAACCCAGAGCACGCATCTGAGCCTCTAACACCTTAGAGTTCTGGATACGCATCTTCTTGCCCTTCAGATCAGCCGGCATCTTGATCGGCGTATTGGCAGAAAAAGACTTGAATCCGTTATCCCAGTAACCTAGGCCGCGAATCCCCTTGGGTTCCAGCTTAGCCATGATGGACTTACCGATCGGGCCTTCGGTGATCTTGTGCAGCTGATCATAGTTGTCAAAAATGTAAGGCAGATCGAAGAGCTCGAAATCACGGACGCCCAGCGAACCAAACTTGGCGAGTGACGGTGCGAGCATCTGGACAGCGCCCAGCTGCAGGGCTTCCATCTCTTCCTTATCCTTGTAGAGCGTGCTGTTCGGGTAGACCTCAACCTTGACCTTACCCTTGGTATATTCCTCAGCCTTCTTCTTGAAATACTCCGCAGCCAGGCCCTTGGGAGTATCCGTCGCCACCACGTGGCTGAACTTGATCACGATTGGCTGTTGCGCAGCGGCCATCGTCGAACAGGCCGCTAGCAGCGATGCCACCAGCAGTTTCATCTTTTTCATGTCTTTGCTCCTTTGGTGTTAACAACTATTTCTTATCGTAATGAAGCACAACCGTGCGCTCTCATTACACCATACATTGCAAGCGCCGTGCCAATAGGCATTGTTTCAGCAAAAATCGCATAACCAACTGTTTTAATGATGACTTTTACTAACGCGCTTTATATCGCGCTCTGCTGAAATTCCGGCCTTCCAGAAATCCGCCGAAAAATATTCCGGATTTCCGGAATTCTGGCATCGCTTAGAGTCTGACCGAAGCTGAAGGTATCCAGGTCACGTCAAGCGCTTGGCGTGCTTCATTCATCCAGTCAGAAGACTGCCCAAGCACGGCGACCCAGACCAATTTGCCGTTGAACCAGACTCCGGGAAGCCGCGGGCGCACCCAGGGAGGCACCCCTTTTGCGCGTAAATGCTCGGTGACCGTGTCGCGACAGCGGGCGGCGGGTTGAAATTGTTGCCCTCGACCTAGCGGGCGAACTTCTAGCCCCATGGGCTCGGCACCGGCAGCATTAACCTGTAGCGTGCCATCCGGCCAGACCGATTCGCCAACGCGAAGTAATTGTGTTTCTGGCAGGGGTAGTTTGATCACCGTATCAAGCCAGATCTGATCACGCCAGAGGTGAACACCGACCTCGCCCATCCGTACAAATACTTCAGCCTCAGGTCGAGCCGTCATCAGCTGTGCCGCCAGAGTCTGCAAGCGCTGCGCGGATGGAATTTGCAATCCGGTTCGGGTCAATGCATAACGCAATACGTTACGAACAGCGGGTTCGGGAAGACCCTGTAGGCTGCCCACTGACAGATAACCTGAGGGGCCCCGGCAGCGCTCCCCGTCTATTTCTGCGAGTCGATCAATCAGTGCGAGTTGTTCCTGCATCTGGCTTGCCGTTCGTGCCAGCACTTTGACGATACCTGGAAAAGAGTCTGCAATCACCGGAAGCACCCGATGGCGGACAAAATTGCGCCGGTAGCGCAGATCCAGATTGCTCTCGTCTTCAATCCAGTGAAGCCCCTGAGCCGTTACCCAGGCAGCCAAGTCCAGTCGTGTCACACCCATCAAGGGCCTGACCAGGCGTTTGTCTCCGAGCCAGCGTGATCCGGGAACGCCTGCCAACCCGGTGGCCGATGCGCCCCGGAACAGATTAAGGAGCAAGGTCTCGGCCCGGTCATTCTGATGGTGGGCCAGGCAAAGCACATCCCCCGATGCGCTGGCCAAGGCAGCATAGCGTTTTTCCCGGGCGGCCTGCTCCAGGCCCTTGCCCTGGTCTTGAGCGATGTCGACACGCATCACCTGGCAGTTCACCCCCAGCGCTTTACATTGGTCCGTACAGAATGATGCCCAGGCATCGGCATGGGGCGATAGCCCATGATGAACGTGCAACGCCGACAGCCCAAAGTTCATGGGCTCGCGAAGCTTAGCTAGCGCATGGAGCAACGCCATGGAATCCAGTCCGCCAGACAAACCAATCAGAACACGGGCACCTGGCTTCAAACCGGGCACCAGGGCTTTCTGGACCGCTGTCAGGATAGGATCGGCGGAGTCGCGATCGACGGAGTCGCGATCAAAATCTGGACCGGTTGTCATACGTTCAACCGGGTCAGGGCGCAACTGGCAATCAGGCGCCGGCAGTCTCGTAAGCGCCGTACGCCATCAGGCGATCAATACGACGCCGCACGAGCGCATCATGGTTCAACCCGGAAACACGGGCCAGCGCCTGCTCCAGCGCACCCTTGAGGTTCTTGGCCATGCCCACGACATCTCGGTGGGCACCGCCCGGTGTTTCTTCCACAACCTGATCAATCAGACCCAGACCCTTCAGCCGACCTGCCGTAATCCCCATGATTTCGGCGGCCTCCGAGGCCTTTTCGGCACTCTTCCAGAGAATGGTGGCACAACCCTCGGGAGAGATCACCGAGTAGGTTGAGTGTTGCAGCATTAAGACTTCGTCGCCCACAGCAATCGCTAGCGCGCCGCCGGAACCACCTTCACCGATAACGGTGACGATGATCGGTGTTTTGAGCTCGGCCATCACCAGCAGGTTACGGCCGATAGCTTCGGACTGACCCCGCTCTTCCGCGCCAATGCCCGGATAAGCACCCGGCGTATCAACAAAAGTAAAAACAGGGAGGCCAAATTTCTCTGCCAGCTTCATCAGGCGTAGCGCTTTGCGATAGCCTTCCGGACGCGGCATGCCGAAATTACGGTAAATCTTTTCCTTGGTGTCGCGCCCCTTCTGGTGACCGATCACCACACAGGGCTCACCATTTAGACGGGCCAGACCACCGACGATCGCTGTGTCATCGGCAAATGCGCGGTCGCCATGAAGCTCATGAAAATCGGTAAAAATATTCTCGACGTAATCGAGGGTATAGGGACGCTGCGGGTGGCGCGCCACCTGGGCACTCTGCCAAGGCGTCAGCTTGGCATAGATATCGTGAGACAGTGTGCGGCTCTTCTCGGCCAGGCGCTCAACCTCTTCGGAAATATCAACGCCCGACTCCTCCTGCATGGCGCGGAGTTCATCGATCTTGTTTTCCAGTTCGGCGATCGGCTGCTCAAAGTCGAGAAACGTCGTTTTCATCGGCACATATCCTGCTTCAGGTTCGTAACCGCCATTCTAGCAGAGCCCCAAGGGGCCATGGCGGTCAACGCTGACCATCCGCCACATAGGGGTTGTCGACACGTTCGTCGCCAAAGGTCGACATGGGGCCATGACCCGGCACAAATCGCACATCATCACCTAGGGGGAAAAGTTTTTCTCGGATTGAGCTGATTAGTTGCTGGTGGTTACCACGCGGAAAATCAGTCCGGCCAATGGATTGCTGAAACAGCACATCACCCACCAGCGCTAACCGGCTGGGCTCATGAAAAAAACAGACATGGCCCGGCGTGTGGCCAGGACAATGAATCACCTTCATTGTATGCCCCGCCACCTCAACGGTATCGGCATCATTAAGCCAGCGATCGGGTTCAAAGGCCTCGACATGAGGAAAACCGAATTTCTGGGATTGCATGGGCATTCCCTGGATCCAAAAGGCATCTTCCTGCTGCGGGCCCTCAATCGGGATACCAAGTCGCTGAGCAAGATCGGCCGCCCCACCGGCATGATCAATGTGTCCGTGCGTAATCAGAATTTTTTCCAGGGTAATGCCCCGACGTTCAATTTCAGCCACCAGCCGGTCAATATCGCCGCCGGGGTCCACCACCGCACCGCGTTTGCTGGTTTCATCCCAGAGAATCGTGCAGTTCTGGGCAAAGGGTGTCACGGGAACAATGGCAAATTGAAGTGCGGACATAGAAAGATCCAGATCGATAAAAACCAAGTGAAGAAGCGGGTGAAGAACCGGGCAAAATATTCGAGTCGTGGCAAAATGACGACCATTGCCTGTATTTTGCCACGATCGCCATGCCAGAAACCCTGATTCCGCACATTGATTCCCCCCTCGCCTGGAGCGCCCTGCTGATCTTTGTCGTGGCCTCGCTGGGTGCCGATTTCATGTCGCTCAAACGGCAGGGCAACCGGGTCATCAGCTTTTCTGATGCGCTGCGCTGGTCTCTGGTCTGGGTCTCTCTGGCCCTCGTATTCTGCGCCGGTCTCTGGTTTGCACTGGATATGACCGATGGTCGCGAATTTGCCAACATCAAGGCCGGCGAGTTTCTAACCGGATACCTGATCGAGAAATCACTGTCGGTGGACAATCTCTTTGTCTTCCTGATGCTGTTCACCACGTTTCACGTGCCACTGGCGCAACAGAAAAAGGCGCTGATGATCGGCATCATCGCCGCCATCGTACTGCGCATCCTTCTGATTCTGATTGGCGCCTGGCTGATTAGCCGCTTTAGCTGGGTCATGTATTTCTTCGGCTTGTTCCTGCTATACACCGGCGCCAAAATGGTGGTGGCTGACGAAGAAGAGCACGACCTGGAAAACAATCGTCTGCTCAAGTGGATGCGCGGACACCTGACCATCAGCCATGAGTACCATGGGAGCGCATTGTATTTCATCAAGGACGGCGTTCGCACCTTCACCCCATTGTTTCTGGTGGTCGCCCTGATCGGGGTCACGGATGTGATGTTTGCCGTTGACTCGATCCCCGCGATCTTTGCCGTGACGACTGACCCCTATATCGTCATGAGCTCGAATATCTTTGCCGTGCTTGGTCTCAGGGCGCTCTACTTTATGCTGGCCGGAATGGCCGAGCGCTTCCACCTACTCAAGTTCGGGTTGGCCGCGATTCTGGTCTTTATCGGCACCAAAATGCTGATCGTGGACTTTTACCACATCCCGGTCGGTGCCTCGCTGGCGATTGTTCTTGCCTTCCTGCTGGTGACCATGATCGCCAGCCTGATCATCAAGCCCAAAACACCAGGCCACTCCTGATTGATTACTTGAGCAGGCTCGTGATCGCCTGCGCCATAGCCGCCTGAACAGAAGGCAGTTCGCCGAGGGGTGGCAGTAAACGCAATGAGGTCCCGGGGTGCCGGCGCTGTATTTCCTCGAGCATCAGTGGCACTTCCTGACGCAAATGCCCACCCTGGGCAATAAAAAACGGCAGGATATCCAGTGCGGGCACTGGTTCCGGGGCACTCGCAATAAGTTCCGAGACCGCCTCGGGCAACGTTGGGCTCATAAACTCCAGAAATGCCACGAGCACGGGTTGGTCGGGGTTCTCAACACGAAGCTTTGCTGCAACCGCCTGAACCGGACGTGCCCATTCGGGATCTCGTGCACCGTGAGCAAAGAGAATCAGCGGGCGGGGAATCATGTCGGGGAAACCTATTTAACCCGATGCAGGAAAGGTTTTCCCGGACGCGCAGGCCGCTCCGCTCCACCCTCAATCGCCGCCATGGACGTTTCAGGCTTCGATTCGGTCGGCAACGACGAAGCGGTAGTTGAGGTTGCGGGATCGGCAACAATCGTTGGTTCGTAGGGAAACTCCATGCCGGCCCCATTCTCACGGGCAAAAATACCGATGACGGCGCCCAACGGAATGAACAGTTCGCGAGACACCCCACCGAAACGAGCAGACATCGAAATCCATTCGTTGCCGATATCCAGCATCCCGGTCGCACCGGGGCTTAAATTGAGTGTGAGCGTCCCATCCTGAACATACTCCAGGGGTACACGACACTGCTCATCAACGAATACCGTCACGTAAGGCGTCAGGCCGGCATCGCAACACCACGACCATAACGCCCGGACCAGGTAGGGTTTGCTAGAAAGCAATGCGACCTCTTACTTGCGCATGATCTTTTCTTGCGGCGTCATTGATTCAATGAATCCCTGACGGCTGAAAATACGCTCAGCGTATTTGAAGAGTGGTGCCGCCGACTTCGGTAGCGAAATCTCATAGTGATCCAGGCGCCACAACAGCGGGGCAATGGCCACATCCAGCATCGAGAATTCATCTCCGAGGAGATGCTTCTGCTTGGTAAAGATGGGGGCGATTTCAATCAGGCGATCGCGGATCTCGGTCCGTGCCTTGTCGGCTGTTTTCAGCTTGCGTTCGATGGGCTCCATGAACGAGAAGATCTCGCGCTCCATGCCGTTCAGCAACTGACGGGCCTGGGCACGTTGCACCGGATCCGGCGGCATCAGCTGCGGGTGCGGAAAACGTTCATCGATGTATTCATTGATGATGTTGGGCTCATAGAGAATGAGATCACGCTCGACAAGAACAGGTACCCGGTTATGCGGGTTCATAACGGCCAGATCTTCGGCTTTGTTCAGCAGGTCGATGTCATGGATCTCGAAATCCATGCCCTTTTCATACAGCACGATCCGGCAGCGGTGGCTGAAAGGGCAAACGGTACCCGAATACAAATGCATCATGATCAAGATCCTCTAAAAAAGATCGGGATCGATAAACGACCCCGACCCTTCAAGCGCCTTACGACGCTTTAATGTAAAACTCAGTGAATGTCTTTCCAGTAGTTTTTCTTCAGGGCATAGGCCGATACGAAGAGAACCACGAGGAACAGCAACACACCGAAACCGATGGCTTTGCGTGTACCGGCACCAGGCTCACCCATCCAGACGATGAAGGCAGTTAGATCGGCAACCTGCTGGTCATACTGCTCCGGTGTCAGCTGACCCGGTTCAGCCAGAACGAGCTTCTGATGCTCGACACCTTTGTCATCTTTGCTGACTTCAAGAACCTGCACACCCTGAAGCTCCCACAGCACATGCGGCATACCCACGTTCGGGAATACCACGTTGTTCCAACCCGTCGGGCGGAGGTCGTCCTTGTAGAAACTACGCAGGTAGGTGTAGATCCAGTCGGCGCCGCTACCATCAGCCGATGCGCGGGCACGGGCTTCCAGCGTCAGATCTGGCGGGGTGACACCAAACCACTTTTTGGCTTCATCCGGACGCATGGCAATCTTCATGGTGTCACCGATCTTGTCACCGGTAAACATCAGATTGTCCTTGATCTGTTGCTCGGTCAGACCGAGGTCCAGCAGCTTTTCATAACGGATGAACGACGCACCATGGCAGCTCTGGCAATAATTGACGAAGAGCTTGGCGCCATTTTGCAGAGCCGCGTTATTACCTTGCAGGTCCGGGGCCTTGTCCAGGTGTACGGACTCACTCGCCATCACCAGCGCAGGGACCATTAATACGGCAGCGATTAGATTTTTGATTTTCATGATTGCTTTCCCGTTAGCCGGTCACGCGCTCAGGCGGAATGGTGTATTTATCGATCTTCGAATACCAGGGCATGGCCAGGAAGAAGCCGAAGTAAATGACTGTACAAACCTGAGAGATTTTCTCCCCCCAGTACGACGGCGGTTGGGTGCCGAGGTAACCTAGGATGAAGAAGGCAATCACAAAGATGGTCAAGGCAGTCTTGAAGATCGGACCGCGATAACGGATCGACTTGACCGGGCTACGATCCAGCCAGGGCAGGAAGGCGATGATCACCACGGATGCGCCCATACCGACCACACCCCAGAACTTGGCATCGATACCGAGGATCGGCCAGACGATGGCACGCAGCACGGAGTAGAACGGTGTGAAGTACCAGACAGGTGCGATATGCGGCGGGGTCTTCAGCGGATCCGCCTGGAAGAAGTTGTTGTACTCCAGGAAGTAGCCGCCACCTTCAGGTGCAAAGAACACCACAATCGAGAACACGAACAGAAAGACAACCACACCGACAATATCCTTGACGGTGTAATACGGGTGGAAAGGAATCCCATCCAGAGGGTGTCCATTGGCGTCCAGTTTTTCCTTGATCTCGATACCATCCGGATTGTTTGAACCGACTTCATGCAACGCCACCAGGTGAGCAGCCACCAGGCCGATCAGGATGAGCGGAACGGCAATCACGTGCAACGAGAAGAAGCGGTTCAGGGTTGCATCGCCCACCACGAAGTCACCGCGGATCAGTGTCGACAGATCAGGACCGATGACCGGGATGGCACCAAAGAGGTTAATAATGACCTGAGCACCCCAGTAGGACATCTGACCCCAGGGCAGCAGGTAGCCCATGAAGGCTTCGGCCATCAGGCACAGAAAGATCAGCGTGCCGAATACCCATAGCAGCTCCCGTGGCTTACGGTAGGAACCATAGAGGAGGCCACGGAACATGTGCAGATACACAACGACGAAGAATGCCGAAGCCCCTGTCGAATGCAGGTAGCGGATCAGCCAGCCACCCGGCACGTCGCGCATGATGTACTCGACACTGGCAAAGGCAATCGGAATGCCGCTCTCGTTGAGGTTGGCATCCGGCTTGTAGTTCATGACCAGGAAAATACCGGTCAGGATCTGAATCACCAGCACCAGCAGCGCCAGCGAACCAAAGAAGTACCAGAAGTTGAAGTTCTTCGGCGCGTAGTACTCGGTCAGGTGACCCTTGATGGTCGAGGTCAGGGGAAAACGTGCATCAATCCACTCAAGGACATTGCCGCCAACACTACCGTCGGACTTGTACTTTTCGAACTGCTTGTTGCTGGCCATCATCAGGCTCCTTTGCTTTCGCCGATGATCAGGCGGGTATCGCTTAGATAGGCGTGCGGCGGGATCTCGAGGTTAGTCGGCGCAGGCTTGTCCTTGAAGACGCGGCCAGCAAGGTCAAAGGTCGAGCCGTGACAGGGGCAGAGGAAACCGCCCAGCCAATCGCCCGGCATACCCTGCGAGGCACCGGGAGCAAACTTGGAAGACGGTGAGCAGCCCAGGTGGGTACAAATACCGATCGCCACCCAGATTTTGTCTTTGATCGAGCGATGTTCGTTCTTGCAGTATTCCGGCTGCTGGGGTTTTTCCGAATTCGGGTCGGCCAAGGCATCGTTCAGCTTCGGCAATGTTGCCATCATTTCATCGTTACGATTCAGGATCCAGACCGGCTTACCGCGCCATTCCACCACCATCATCTGACCCGGCTCCAGTTTGCTGATATCAGCCTCAACCGGCGCACCAGCTGCACGAGCACGCGCAGAAGGCAGCATACTGCTGACAAAAGGCACCAGGGCGGCAACCGCACCTACGCCTCCGATTGCCGCTGTGGTTACCAGTAACCGGCGACGGCTGGGATCTACTTTCTGCTCAATGCTCATGGATTGGGTCCCCAGAGTGTCCTAACTATTCGATCCCGAGATTATACGCAAAGACAATTCAGGATTCCAGACGTCGACGCTCCCGAAGTGCCTGAGCGAGGGTACCGCTGTCTACAAATTCCAACTCGCCGCCTACGGGAACCCCACGAGCGATTCGGGACACCTTGAGCCCCTGTTTTTTAAGCATTTCGCTTAAAAAATGGGCAGTTGCCTCACCCTCGTTGGTGAAATTAGTCGCCAGAATGACCTCTTTGACGATGCCATCCCCGGCCCGGCCCATCAGTTGATCCAGACGCAGATCGCGCGGCCCCAGACCATCCAACGGCGAAATCCGACCCATCAGTACAAAATACAAACCGTTGTAGGCCTGTGTCTGCTCAATCATATTCAGATCAACCGGGGTTTCCACCAGGCACAACAAGGCGGGGTCCCGCCGATCCGAGAGACAACGCTCACAAACCGGGGTTTCCGAATACGTATTGCAGCGCTCGCAATGCTGGACCTGATTGAGCGCCGCATCCAGCGCAAAGGCCAGGCGACCCGCACCCTCCCTATCATGCTGCAACAGGTGATAAGCCATACGCTGGGCTGATTTGGGCCCCACGCCAGGCAAACAGCGTAATGCTTCGATCAGGCTTTCGAGGATAGCCGACACGGGTTTAGAACGGTAGCTTGAAGCCCGGCGGCAGATTCAGGCCAGCTGTGAAGCCAGACATTTTGCCTTGCGACGTCTCTTCAACACGACGTACCGCATCATTCACAGCAGCAGCTACCAGATCTTCCAGCATTTCGCGGTCATCCATGGCAGCCGGATCAATCGTAATCCGACGAACCACATGGGCACAGGTCATGACCACCTTGACTGAACCGGCACCAGCCTGCCCCTCGACCTCGACAGTCGCCAGCTCTTCTTGGGCCTTCTTCATCCGCTCCTGCATCTGCTGAGCCTGTTTCATAATATTACCTAAACCGCCCATACCACCCATACCGCGCATCGTCGTACTCCTATGTATCGAAACCGTGGTATCAACTCGCCAGAGGGCGAATCGATCCGTCGATCAATTTTGCATCAAACACATCAATTAATTCCTGCACCAGAGGATCACTTTCTATCGCCGCTACCGCCTGATTCATCCGCTCTTCGGCGGCCTCCTTCTTGAGGACCGCAGCGGTCACGCCCACTTGCTCCACCACGTCAAAACGAACACGCATCGGTGCGCCAAATTTCTCGGAGAGCGCCTGAGCCAGGCGCTGTTCTGAAGCCGGCATCATTAGCTGGCGGTGCGTCGCCGGCAATTTCAAAACAACTTCACCTGCCCCGAACGACCCGCAGGCACTATGCTGAGCCAGCTCGCGCGCCATCCCTTTAAGGCCCAACTCTTCAACCAGCTGCGGCCAATCTGTCGGGCTTAATGTCGGCGCGGCGGCATTATCAGATCGCACAGGTGACGCAGTTGGCACAGGAGCAAGCGATTTGGTCACCGGGACATCCTGCTGTACGGGCGTCTTCACCTCAACGCTAGACTTGAGCGAGGTACTTGCAGCGGGAGCCCTACTTAGGTTTTCTCCCACCATCAGCGGCATGGGCTGCTCTGTGACCCCATGACCCGGGTGCACCGTCATCAAACGAAGCATCGCCATGAGAAAACCATGCGCCGGATCAGGCGCGAGGCGTAAATCAGCTCGGGCCCGTGTCGCCACCTGATAAATGAGCTGGGCATACGGACGACTACACTGATTGGCTAGGATACGTAATTGGGCGGAATCATCATCACTTAACGATGAAAACTCCTGAGCACCCTCTGTCGCATCAAACTGCATCAGCTGAAGCGCAACCGCTAATCGTGCCAGATCATCCAGCGCGGATTCGAAAGAGAGTGTCGCCAGAGACATCTGCTGTGCCAGTTCCCGAACGGATGCGACGTCACCAGCAATCAGCGCGGATAACATAGAAATCATGCGCGATAGATTAGACGTGCCCAGCATTTGCCCGACCTGATCCGCATGGACCGCACCTGCACCATGAGCGATCGCCTGATCGAGCAAAGACAGGGCGTCGCGAACACTGCCTCCCGCTGCGCGGGAGATCAGGTCAAGCGCTTTCAGATCTGCCGTAATGCCCTCGCCTCCAAGAACGTTGGCTAAGTGTGAAGAAAGTTGCGCGGGGGACAATTGCCTCAGATTGAACTGCAGACAGCGCGAGAGTACCGTGACTAGAATTTTCTGCGGATCCGTGGTGGCAAGAATGAACTTGACGTGGGCAGGAGGCTCTTCCAGCGTCTTGAGCATGGCATTGAATGCATGCGAAGTGAGCTGATGCACTTCGTCGATCATGTAGACTTTATAACGGCCTACACTGGGCATGAAGGTGGCCTGCTCCAGGAGCTGCACCATTTCATCCACGCCCCGGTTGGACGCAGCATCCATTTCGATGTAGTCAACAAAGCGGCCGGCATCAATTTGCTGGCAGGCAGAACAGACACCACAGGGTGTTGATGAAACACCCTGCTCACAGTTTAGTGCCTTGGCCAGAATACGGGCAATGGTTGTCTTGCCCACGCCGCGGGTACCTGCCAGTAAATAGGCATGATGCAGGCGATTGGCATCAAGCGCATGTGTGATCGCACGGACGACCGAATCCTGCCCCACCAGGGAATCAAATGTTTTCGGACGCCACTTGCGCGCGAGGACCTGGTAGCTCATGAATTCGATATCAAAATAAGGGTGGCGAGCCCGACCCCCGGCACTTGCCTCAGTCGCTGTGGCTGCTTCCTTCCGGACCTGACCCGATTCACGACCTAACAATGCGAGGAGACCCGCCACGCATTATTCTACCAGCGCATGAGCAGCCGTTGATGGCCCTACCCCAAATCTTCCCTTCGGAAGAGATAAAAAGGGCGTTGTAATTTTCCGTAGCACTAAAGTAAAAACCCCTGCGCTCTTGATTGAGTGCAGGGGTTTTAGGAATGGGGAGCCTGGCGGTGACCTACTTTCGCAAGCGAAGTGCTCACTATCATTGGCGCGTTCTCGTTTCACGGTCCTGTTCGGGATGGGAAGGGGTGGGTCCGAGAGGCTATG
>JACCDN011072005.1_pt1 | contig 114200 bp, 103 predicted proteins | sample 7441691 | NCBI WGS metagenome assembly JACCDN01 (sample SAMN15323439, study PRJNA562643) | freshwater metagenome | isolation source: river surface water | place: USA:Blue River Watershed | collected 2017-08-16 | reverse complement strand
TTTGGATTTTTAAAGCATTACCGAAGGCTCTTTGCAAGATTTGATAAAATCTCTACCCACTTTTGCGCGTTCTTGCATTTTATTGCAGCTCTTCAATGGCTTAAATGAATTTCTCAACAGAACCTAATTCGATATGGATTCCATTTCAACTTTTTATTTTTCCTGATGCAATGAAGACCTTTAAAAAATCTGCCATTCTCTCAAAATCTTGAATGGCATGTATTTCATCTTGCAATATCCTTGCCTTCTCCAAAGCATCACCAACCCTTTCTTGAGTCATAGTTTCATCTGATGAGATATCAAGTGCATTCATATAAAAAGATACAAGCATAGCCTCCTTGGATTTTGGATATCCTAAAAGACGATCTGACAAAAAATTATCTAGTTCATCAATACGCATTTTTAACAGGCCTTCTATCAACCCATTTTCTTCAATCTCTCTTGCAAATTGAATAGTTGCAATCCTTTCTCCAACCTCTTGACGCAAGCCTTCTTTGAAAAAATCTTTAATTTCAAGCAATAAATCTAAGGTTATAGGAGAAAAAAGAATTGAATCCATTGCTTTTTCTAAAAAATCCACATCTTTCAAAGCTCCCGCTCTTAAAAAGCATAACTTACAAAGTTCTCGAGATTTTGGGGTAATATTTGCATGAAACGCATAATGTGATATTAAAATATTAATATTTGTATCAGATAAACTCTGCACAATCTCAAGGTTTTCTTCACAGATACGCATTATTTTCGACTCATATTCAGGATCTTTCAAAAGAACTTCCAGGTCATCTTTTTGAGCCGGAGACCCATGCGTCAACAAAAGTGAAGAAAGATAAACATCCATTTCAACATTCAAATCATCATTTTTATCCGAACCCAAAAGAAGAAAAGAACAAAAAAATAAAACAAATACTGCTGCTATATTATTTAACATGATTTTCTAAACACCCCTTCTATTTGCAAATATTGGTCACTAAAACACAAAAATCTTTATAAAAATATAATTGATTTCAAAAGAATAAAAAAACGACATGTATCTTAAAATACAATATTAAAAACCAGAAGAAATTTTAGAAATCCGTTTGCTATTTGTATAAAAATATGACATACTAAGGATGCTTAAATTTTTTAAGATATGGCGATAAACCGCTTTTAGAATAAGCGGAACGGACCCGGGGGCGGAACCCGGCACCTTCACCAATTTTTTATGGGGGTGAATTAGGCTCGACGTACGTAGTAAAGGGAAGACTTTCGCTCGGCATGGTACCGCCGTTATCGGACTAAAAAAAATAAGTGCAAACACAGTACGTAAGGCACGTCTCGTAGCACGCAACACTTCTCTCAGGACTGGTGTTGGACGTAATGGCAACTCCTTTGGAGCTGCTATTGCTGCTTAGTTAGACGCGGTTAGGGGGCCCCGGGCAACAGAATGCCCCCATTAATAACAACTTTTATAAAGGTTACAGTAAAATGTTTTTTGATTATGATAAAATGCTTCAAGAAAAATTCAAATCCCTTGTAAGTGATATTTTAAAGCATATTGAAAAAGAAGGATTGCCTTCTGGACACCATTTTTATATTACCTTTGCGACAAATCATCCTCAGCTTATTTTGCCTGAGTATCTGATTGATGAAAATCCAGATGAAATGACCATTGTTTTACAACATCAATTTTGGGATTTTGAAGTTGATGCAAAAGGATTTGGAATGTTGCTAAACTTTGATGGAGCAAACCACAACGTATATATTCCTTTTGATTCTTTGATAGCCATTGTTGACCCCTACGCTGACTTTGGCCTTGAGTTTGAGCCCACATTTGACATCGCTCTTGACGATGAATCTCCAAAAAAAGAAGCTCAAAAAGCAGATGGAAACGTTGTAAGCGTAGACTTTTCGAAAAGAAAATAAGGATATCCCCCTCTAATGCCAAATTTTAAAAGAACTTATGAAATCGTGGGCGGAAATCCAGTTGTTGGAAAAATCAGATGTCAAGGCGCCAAAAATTTTGCAACAAAAGCAATGGTTGCCGCTTTACTTGCTCCAGGGATTACTATCTTAACCAATATGCCAAAAATTGGGGAGGTTGAAATCACAAAACATCTTCTTGAAACCACTGGCGCTAAAGTTGATTGGCTTGATGACTCAACAATTCAAATTGACGCAACATCTTTAACATCATCCAAAGTTTCCATGCCGGATTCAAGAACAAATAGAATCCCCATATTGTTGCTTGGAGTTCTTTTAAATCGTTTTGGGCAAGCCCACGTACCCGTTGTTGGAGGAGATGCAATTGGCACACGCAACCTAGACTTCCACATACTGGCTATTGAAAAATTTGGCGGAAAAATTGAAACAACAAAAGAAGGATACACAGCAAGCGCTGTTTCAGGATTAAAAGGATGCCATGTTCACCTTCCCTATCCATCCGTTGGAGCCACGGAAACGTGTCTTTATTTAAGCGTTCTGGCAAAAGGAACAAGCGTTATCCATAATGTAGCAATTGAACCAGAAATTATAGAACTCGTTACAATGCTCCGCTCTATGGGGGCTGTCATTTTCATGTCATCTAACAGAGAAATTACAGTTCAAGGTGTTTCAACGCTACATGGAACAAAAATGGATATCATTGGAGACCGTCTTGAAGCTGCAAGTTGGGCTGCTCTTGCTTGTGCATCGCAAGGAAATATCGAAGTTTCAGGAATCAGGCCTGAGACCCTTGGGAATTTCCTTTCCTACTTTTCACAAGTTGGCGGTGGTTTTGAATTTGTTTCGCAAGATACTATTCGTTTTTTCCGCGAAAGAGAACTCACTCCTACTGTCATTGAAACAGATGTTTTTCCTGGTTTTTCAACAGATTGGCAACAAACATTTGCTGTCTTGCTGACTCAAGCCAACGGCGTTTCTGTAATACATGAAACTGTTTATGAAAATAGACTTGGATACCTTGAGATACTGAACGCTCTTGGGGCGAAAACACAAGTCACTCATCACTGCTTAGGAGCCACACAGTGCCGTTACACAGGATTTGATCATCCACACAGTGCGCTCATCATGGGCCCCACCCCATTTGTTGCGCCAGATCACCCACTTTTGATTCCTGACTTGCGCGCCGGTCTTGCTTATATTGTGGCTGCCGCTATGGCAAAGGGTAAAACCACATTACAAGCTGTTGAGCAAGTAGAAAGAGGATATGGGGATTTAAGTCAAAGACTTGCACCTTTAGGACTTGATATTAAGGCCGTATCCATTTAGTATGAAAAGAAAAAGGATTTTTCATGCATTATGGAACACAAATTAACTATAAGACCTTAACTTATATCAATGGTGTTTTTGTAAGTTTTCTCGCATGCATTATGCTAATACCTGCTTTTTTAGACTTTTCCCTTTCTCACCCAAATTATAAATATTTTCTGCTGAGCTCTCTTGGGACAGGCTTTATTTCAGGCATCATCATTATTAGTACCAAAACAAACGACAAGCTAGGCCTTAACCTTAAAGAAGCCTTCCTTTTAATTCCAACATGCTGGGTCAGCGCATCATTTTTCTCGTGCCTTCCGTTAATGTTAAGCGGATTTTCACTAACAGACTCACTGTTTGAAGTTGTCTCGGCATTAACAACAACAGGAGCAACTGTTTTTCCTAAAAAACTCGGGTTTTCTTCAAAAGGAACTCATTTATGGTGTGCTATCTTACAATGGTTTGGAGGAATCGGGATCATCGTCATGGCAATGTCAGTCATGCCAATGCTGCGCATTGGAGGAATGCAACTTCTACGTATGGAATCAACTGATAAATCAGACAAACTCCTTCCACGCGTTTCTCAAATTGCAGGATCTATTTTTTTTACATATGTTTTTTTAACCATTACTGCCCTTCTTCTTTTAAGAGCAGCCGGTATGGATTTATTTGAATCTATTTGTCATGCCATGGGAGCATTATCCACAGGAGGAATATCTGAATGGGATGCCTCTATTGGACATTATGATAATTTAAGTGCAGAAATGATTCTGGCTGTTTTTATGCTTATTGGAGGAACACCTTTATTCCTATTTGTCAGACTTTGGAAAGGCGAATGGAGCGCTTTATGGAAAGATAGCCAAGCAAAAACATATTACACAATTCTTGCAATTTGCATTTTAATTGTTGCTTTTTGGCTCTATAGCAAAAGAGGAATTGAATTTCCAACTGCCTTACGTCACTCAATATTTAACGTTATTTCTGTTGGAACAAGCTCTGGCTACATTTCTACAGAATATGCAACTTGGGGTGGATTTCCTGTATTAATTTTACTGTTCCTATCAATTATTGGAGGATGCACAGGATCCACATCAGGGGGGATTAAGATTTTTAGAATTCAAGTTGTTTACGCGATTGCAAAAAACCAAATCAAACAAATGCTTCACCCACACGGGGTTTTTGTTCCCACATATCAAAATAAAAATATCTCAGAAACAGTTGCATCTTCAGTTTTAACATATTTCGTATTTTTCAGCTTAAGTTTTGCAGGCTTAACACTCCTCTTATCCTCCACAGGGCTTACGTTTCCAAGCTCTATCTACACATCTCTTGCCATGCTCTCAAACCTTGGTATTGCTTTTAGCGATGGATTGAACATTACCTCAAACTTCTCATTCTGCCCAGAACCAGCAAAATGGTTCATGATGCTTGGGATGATTTTGGGACGATTGGAATTTGTAACTTTATTCGCGTTGATGTCAAATACATTCTGGAAAGATTAAAAAGGGAGCAAGTCCCTTTTATTTAGGCTTTTAACTGACTCACAATTGCATCCAAATCTTTTTGAGTACAGATACCCAAAATAACAGGATCGTGTGGCTTAATGTTTTGAATATTCCAATGTGTGCGATCGCGAATAGTTGCGATTGTTCCACGAGTCGTTCCAATAAGCATGCAGATTTGCATATCATTGATAGTGGGGTAGTTCTTAATCAACCAAGCAATTGCATCTGGACGATCACTACGTCTTGCAAGAGGGGTATACTTCTTACCACTTTTAGTTTTAGTTGTAATTGTTGTTTTCGCATCAGCCAACAATGCCAATTTTGCACTTGGATCACTTGAACAACGATCAATCTCTTCTTGAGTCAACTGTCCATTAAAAACAGGATCAAAACCAACAAGACCAGAAGAAACCTCTCCATCAGCTAAAGCTTTAATTTCTAATGTATGCAAACCACAAAAATCTGAGATTTGTTCGAATGTTAACGCTGTATTGTCCAGCAACCAAATAGCTGTTGCTTTTGGCATCAATGGTGTAGCCATTTTTTACTCCTTAAATTATCTATAATATTCTTCATCTTAAGACAATTCACAATAAAAAGAAAGTTTAAAATTAACAAATGGTGTCCCCTACGGGATTCGAACCCGTGTTTACGCCATGAGAGGGCGGTATCCTGGGCCAGCTAGATGAAGGGGACAGGAATTATTCTTTTATAGTAAACTTCTTTTAAAAAAGCAAATATTAAATTCATTTTTAAAAAAATCAATAAAAAATCCATATGAAAAGTAAATAAATTATAAATTATGAAAGATTATTAAAAATATAACTTGAAAGAAATCGCCGAAAAGTTTAATCATTATTAGATATAATAAATTTTAAATGGAGCAATACAGGTGCCAAATCCTATATTAGACGTTGTCCAATGGCATGAGGGAATGTTGCTGCTACCTCAGCACTTTCAACAAGCAGACAGACGTGTGCGACAAATGTTTTGGTATCATCTATCACACCTTGCCCCATATTATTATGGTATTGTAAAATTCAAAGCAGACCCCGCCCTATTTGCAAAAGGAGTTATACATATACTCGAGCTTGAAATGGTCATGCAGGATGCTTTCGTTATGCACTTTGAAGCGCGACCAGATTTGGCTTTGGAGATTGATTTAAATCAATCTCCTGAACAATCTTGGAGCGGAAATACTTTAATGATCCACATAGGAGCATTGCGCTACCGTGAGGGGGAATCGAATTGTGATGGACCTTTGGCACGCTTTCAATCTGTTGAAGGCGACATGATTGTTGACGAAAATACAGGCCAAAATCCAGTCAGTTTTCCAAGGCTTCGACCAAAACTTTTTTTGCTTGCTGGTGAAACTCCACCGCCAGAATTTATTTCCATGCCATTGATGCGTGTGATAAAAAAAGATGATACTTATTTTGCAACTGATTTCATTCCCCCACAGTTATCAGTATCTCGAAATTCTGCGTTGGGTGGTTTGTGTATGGATCTAATTCAGCACATTCGAGAAAAAGTTACATTTTTAACAGATAAAGTTCAAAACCCATCAAGCACATCCCCCGATGGAGATTTTTCGATTGCTTTGCGAACATTGATTTCAACTCTAATTCCTTTTGAGGCAATGCTATACAGTGAACACAATGGTCCATTTGAACTTTATTTAGGTCTTTGTACAATTGCAGGGCAAATTTCAAGCTTAAATCCTGGGTTAGTCTTGCCAACTTTTGCGCCCTATAATCATAAAAACCTACGATCAACATTTGAACAAGTAACAAATTATTGCCATCAAACACTGGACCAAATTCAAGAAACTTATAAGATAATCAAGTTCGATCAAGAAGACCGCATATTTAAAATCAAACTACCCCAACCATGGATTGCTCCGACATTAAGCCTTGGTATTGAGATTCACCAAAACTTTGGCGAAAATGAAGCTATGGAATGGCTCAAAGCCTCTTTAATTGGGAGCGAAAATTACTTACGTGGAATTCGCGACAAGCGTGTTCTTGGAGCTCCTCGAAGTATAAGCTTAAGCACCAGCACATTCAAAAACGCCTCTGGAAATGGCGTTTTGATGGCAACTGTCCATCTAACCCCAGAATACACCGACCCCCTACACCCTCTTGTTGTGACCAATATTTCAGACAACATCGAAAAAAGACCAAAATCTCTTTATCTTTATGTCGAACAGGCTTCTTGAAATGAGTGAGGAAGTTTACACATCCTATATCCTTGAATCATTCGAAGACTTCTATAAGGAACTCATACGTCAAAAACAGCGCGCATTAACGTGCCCTTACAAAGATGAACCCGAAACTTCTTTGGAATTAGAATCTTTTGTTAAAACCATATTACTAAAATTACAAAAGACGCTTGAAGCCCAAGCACTTAACAGCATGAGAATCGGGGGACATATTGCACATCACCACTACACAGATGCTCAATATATCATGTGCGCACTTTGTGATGAGATTTTCTTAAATTTAAATTGGGCTGGGAAACGTTTTTGGGAAGAAAATTTACTTGAATCAAAAATATTTCAATCACATACATCCGGTGAAAACTTCTTCACCAATTTGGATGATTTTTTGAACTATCCTGATCCTTTGAAAATTGATATTGCAACTATTTACCTCGTCACGCTTGGGACAGGATTCAAAGGAAAATATAAAGATATCGACGACCTTGGCCGAGTGCAAGGCTATAAAAATCAATTGTTTTTGTTTATCAACAGAAAAACACCAGAACTATTCAGAGGTCATGAAAAGTTATTTAAACAACCTTATGCTTTCACAGTCAAATCCGGAGAACAAAAAACCATTCAAAGTCCACATCGTTGGTACTGGGCTTTTTCTGCAATTACTGCAATTTTTTTGATTTTTTCATACGCAATGATACATTTTGCAACCATAGATATCAGCACAGCCGCACAAAATATCATACGCGCCGCACAAGAGAAAGATTAGTGTAATATGAATGAATTAATGGAATACTCTCGCATGACTGATAAAATATCACAACTCTCCAAAATGATTTCTCCCCATTATCCCATTTTAATCATTGGTTTAATTTTTATTGCCGTCATTGTTCTTTTAATTCTCTTGTACTGGATATTTAAGGCTATTCGTCGCAATCTCAAACGTATTAAATGGCCAAAAAAAGGCCCATTAGACACCTCTTACGAGCAAGAAGACTATTTAACCCCTTATGAACGTTTACAAAAATCAAAACTGTATAGATTGAAAAAATTCTTTGGATTCATCACAGAGAAGCCTACAGATGAACTGGCCAGATCATTTGAGCAAATGAAAATCATTATAGAGGATATGGTTGGCGGCATAAATCCTTTATATAAAATGCCTTTATATTTAGCTATCGGATCCCAGGAAAGTTCCAAATCAACCATTTTGGACCAAAGCGGACTTGGTAGCCCATTCGAACTTGATATGATGAATGAACGAAATCAAGAAATGAGCAAATATTGGTGGTTTTTTGATCAAGCCCTTGTTTTAAAGGCCCCAGGAACATCTATCTTATCAAAGGATTCTCTTCAGAGTGACATTGCTCTTTGGCGACATCTATTATCGCTTCTGGAACGCTACCGCCCTAATCGTCCATTAGATGGGATTATCCTAACCATTCCTTGTGATGAGCTTATTGGAAAAAATAAACTCGACTTAGGGATGATTCAAGAAAGAGCACGAGTTATATATACAAAGCTTCTTCAATTACAAAGTTCTTTTGGAATTTGTGCTCCCGTATATGTCGTTATAACAAAAACTGATTCTATTTTTGGATTTGAAAGCTTTTGTCGTGAAATTCCAAATTCTTCTTTGCAAGAAATTTTTGGATGGTCATCACCTTACGGAACAAACCAAACATACAGTTCCAGTTGGATTGAAGAGGCATTTCATCAAATGGATGCAAGACTTCAAAAAATTATCTTAGAAGTTTATACTGAAAATGCAAATATTCCAGAGGCAGATGGTCTATACGTTTTTTCAACCTCTTTTAGAGAAATTAAAGATACTCTCAATATCTATTTAAGCGAAATATTTAAAACTTCTAGTTTGCATGACCCTATGATTTTTAGAGGCGTTTACTTTACTGGAGATGCTACTATTCCAGAATATGAAGGTATAAATATTTCGGACCAAATCGTACAAAATATCACGCGTCCACATGGATTACTTCAATCATCAAAAGTACGATTATATTTTCTCAAAGAACTGTTTAGCAATAAAATATTTCTTGAATCTTCTCTTGCACGGGGAACTCATAAATCGATCAAACATAATCGAACCACTCTCAATGCTGCAAAAATTGCTTTAATCTTGACTATTCTTGCAGGAACCGTGGAAACATTGTCCCTTCATTATAGCATGAATTCTAAAAAAGGAGCTCTTTTGAACGCCTTGCGCCAAATTCAAGAAACCACACAAAGTTCAACAAATATATCTGATAAAATGCAAAGTGGTTTTGATGAAGAAAAATTCAAGTCCCAAGGAAAAATGCTCATTGATTTCATAAACACCTATGAAAATACAAGATTTTCATCCCCCCTAGTTCCTTCAACTTGGTTTTCAACGGCCAGCAATAAAATTGAAACCGTCCTTGCAATTGCCTTTGATGAACTCGTCCTTAAATCTTTATCTTTTGATTTAAAACTTAAGGCTGAAAAAATAATCCAAGGCCTTTCTCTTGATGCAGTTCCTGGCATTTTCAACTCACCAGGGCTCTCAAAATCACGTCAATTCGTTATTTTGGACACTTTTATAAAAGATATTGAAAAATTTGAATCAATCATCAATAAATATAATGAATTCACACAAACTAAAGATAGACGTCATTTAGAGCCTGTTGTTAATTACTTATTCGGAAGCATTATTCCAAAATCTTTCTTTGAGCATATCTCAGGACAAATCAGCGAAACATTGAAATGGGGAGAGTATTACCCCATGGATGTGGAAGTTTTTCAAGCAATCGTCAGAACCCGCTTTGAAGAGCTTTTGGCTCCATATTTAAATTCTATCTTTGGAACAGAAAACTATGCAGTCTTAAAATATATGGATCTATCAAAAAGCTTAGAAGCTTTAGGAGATAGACAAACAGCGGCAAAAACATCTATTGAAGAAATTCAAAAACTCGAAGTCAAAGCTCAAGAAGTCATTGAAGCAATTGAGCACAAAGAGTTTGACTGGCTCAATAAGTCAAAGCTTGAACTTGATGAAACTTTAAATAAAATGATCACAAAAATCAACAATTCAAGACTTTTAGGAAGAGATCAAGCAGAAGAGTTAAAAAAAAGAGCAGCTCTTGCCTTTATTAAATTTAAAACTGACCTTCCTGATCTTGGCCTCGATTTAACAGGGTCCATCTTTGCTCTTGAAAAAGGATCCTCTATCGCCGCCCCTTCATCCTCATTCCAAAAACTCTATAAAAGCTTATCCGAGCTAAGCAAAGAAGCATTTATCTTAAAAACAGAAGGTAAGAAGACTATCACACCTCCACCCCCTGGTAAAATTATCATGTGGGATTTAAAAACACTGCAGCATGCATCAAATCTAATTACCAGCTATGATCAGTTCATCCAAAATAAACTTGGAAATTATCCAGCTCAACTTCAAAACGTTGTGCAATTCATTGGACTTAGAGCGCTTCAAATCAACGTCATGAATTTAGTTATCAAATCAATGATCATGGACATCCCCCCCAAATCAGCATCAAATGGTACTCCAGAAGAAGCATTAAGGCCGATTATTGAAAATTTAAAAAACGCACTACCCCATCTAACTCGTATTCTCCCCACATTGAATTCAGAGTCCGTTGGCGAAAATTTTATGGCGCTTCAATCAATATTAGTCAATCAATATTATGGAAATCTGGGAGCTTTAGAAGGAGTTTTGCAAAGCGATGGGCTATACAAAGTTAAAAATGGAAATTTTGATTGGTGGACAGGAACTGACTTATTGAACGCAAAAGCATTTAATGCCTCAGATGTTGAAGATTTAAAAAATTATCTACATGTTCAAGCAAACCGAATCCTATTCTTAACAAAAGAATTCGCAATTCCATTATTAACTGTTTTTCAAATACCAGGACTTCAAATTAATCAATTAAACATGCCGCTTGTGTCAAAATGGACACGAATCTTGGATCAGGCTTCAGGTTATGAAAAGAAAAAACCAGATAGCAGTATGCTTGTTCTTGAAAATTACATCATTAATGATTTAGCTCCCATCACAGGGGGAAATTGCATAGAAAAACTAGGTACAGTTCCTGAAGGAAATACTTTATCGGGTGATTTTTTTGTAGCAGTCAAGCAAACAATTTCAAGACAGATTTTTAATCGTTGTAAAGTCATCAATATTCAAAACGCCATCAAATCTTATGAGAAAATCACAACAATGTTCAATCTAAAGCTTGCTGGAAAATTCCCTTTTTCTGAAACAATAACAAACGATGAAGCCAAAGAAAAAGATATTCAAGACTTATACACTTTATTTAATAACGCAGGAGGAAATGCAGATAAAATCATTTCATCTCTTCCTGAAAATGAGCCAAACTTGCAACTTGCAAGACGCTTCTTAAAAACACTCGAGGAATTAAAAATTATTTTTGAAGGCTTTATTGGAGAAAAACCAGTTCTGAAAAAACCATCTTACACACTTAACATACAGTTCAGAGCAAATAAATCACAAGAAATCGGTGGAAACAGTATTGTTGATTGGTTTTTTAGCGTTGGAAAACAAACCGTTGCATCCAGAGGAAAAGAAGGAAAAATTTCATGGGCATATGGAGATCCAATCATGGTTTCTTTTAAATGGGCAAGTGGCGGAACACTGAAACCTGCTTTTGATCCAGCACAACCTGGTATGGCTGTAGAAGACAAAATGGCAGCGTTCTCAATCACCTCTAAATGGTCTTTATTTAAATTAATTCGCCTATTCTCAGCAACTCCTGGTGAAATAGCAAACAACACCGAAAATATAACCAACATGCTAAGATTTACAATTCCTACACTTAATGTTCCTTCTGGAAATCCAGTGTTGTCAGATCGCAAAGATCTTGTACAAGGAACCCCTGGAGAAACAGCAAGAGTATACGTACATGTCGAAATTGAAACATCTAAAAAAGCAGGAGGCAATATTATCACTCTCCCCACATTCCCTTCTGGGGCTCCTGTTTTGTCAGAAGAAACCAGAGCATTCGCAAACCCTCCCAAACTATCAATCCCTGGACAATTTCCAGAGGCTATAGAAAACCCTTTGGAGCAACCTAATGGATGATTTAGAAAAATTCTTAAAAGATATTCCAGGGGAAAGTGCACCAGTTGGTGTTTTTTATAAATATCTACCAGAATACGATGATATAAGGTCCATCCGAAAACAAGATGAAGAGTTTTTTCCATCAAGCTTAAAAGAAGGAAGTAACTACAATCGAGAATGGAGAAAGCTATGCGCAATCTGCGAAGATCTCCTTGAAAACAAAACCAAAGATTTTCAAATCGCTATTTGGTTGCTAGAAGGATGGTATTACTGCCATGGCATTGAAGGAATCATAAGGGGGATAAAACTTCTGCTTTTAATGATAGATAAATATTGGGTCTACGCTTATCCTCCCCTGGAGGATGATCTTGAGTATAGACTTGCTCCATTTTCTTGGTTGAATGAAAAATTTTGCGAGAAATTTGTTTTCATAAAAATCACCACACCACAAATTATGGATGAAACAGCTCATTCATATGCTGATTGGCTTGATATGAAACGGCTTGAAATGCTTCTTCAGAAAAGTAAAAACCCCGGTTCAGCTAAAGAAAAAGCTATACAAGAAGGACGGGTTATTCCGGAACATTTTATAAAATCTTTTGAAAGAACGCCTTTAGAGACACTCAAAAAAACTTTTCAAAATCTAGAAATCCTGGAAAATGACCTAGACCTTCTCAATCACAAGCTAGATGAAATTACAAATCAACAAGGCGTAAGCTTTGTCCGTCTAAAGACAATGACACAAGAAATAAAGTTCCTTATTGGAAATAATATTCCACCCGAGCCTGAGATTATACCAGAGCCAGAACCCCTGCTAGAACCTGAAGTTACGCCTCAAGCTGAAGCAGAAATTATTGTTGCAAAAGAGGAATCTGATCCTCTCCCCTCCTCACAATTTGATGAACAACCCCAAAAAAATGAATATTCAAGAGAGATCGCCTATCAAGAACTTGAGAAAATTGCTACCTACCTTGAATCAATTGAACCTCACAGCCCTGCACCTTATTTAATCAGACGCTCGATACAGTGGGGGAATATGAATTTAGCAGAACTTTATGAGGACCTTCTTATCAACGAAGGAAATTTGGCACAAGTTATGAGGCTTCTGGGGCTAGGCACAAAAGAAATTCCTATTGCCAATCCTGGTAAAAAAAGGTAAAAGTCATCCTACTAATTTATAAATAAAGGACAAGTGAAATGAAAATAGGAACACCTAAAGAAATTAAAATTCATGAATATCGTGTTGGACTCACACCTTCAAGTGTAAAAGAACTTCACCTTGCTGGACACGAAATCATGATCCAAAAAGATGCAGGCACTCAAATTGGTTATACAAATAAAATGTACGAAGATGCCGGGGCAATAATTGCTCAATCCGCACAAGAAGTTTTCAACTGGGCTGATATGATTGTAAAAGTCAAAGAGCCATTAGAATCTGAATATACTCTTTTGCGTGAAAACCAAATTTTATTCACCTATTTACATCTTGCGCCAGATCCAATCCAAGCACAGGGTTTATTAAAATCTAAATGTATTGCCATTGCATATGAAACAGTTACAGATAACAACAATGGATTGCCCCTTTTAGCCCCAATGAGTGAGGTTGCTGGGCGCATGTCTGTTCAAATTGGGGCAAGATTTCTTGAAAAAGAGCAAGGTGGATCAGGTATTCTTTTAAGCGGAGTTCCTGGCGTCTCTCCAGGTCACGTTGTCATTCTAGGCGGAGGCGTTGTTGGAACAAGTGCGGCCCGTATGGCTGTTGGAATGGGTGCGAAAGTCACAGTTATTGACCGTTCTTTAAAAAGACTAAGAGAGCTAGATGATTTGTTTCAATCACGTATCTCAACCTTGTTTTCAACGTTTTCAAATATCGAAAAAAGTATAGCATATGCAGATCTTGTCATCGGAGGCGTTCTTATCCCAGGAGGCTCCGCTCCAAAACTCATTACAAAAGACATGCTCAAAAATATGCAACCTGGATCTGTTTTGGTGGATGTTGCAATCGATCAAGGTGGATGCTTTGAAACAAGCAAACCTACAAGCCATCAAGACCCGGTTTATATGGTGGATAATATTATTCATTACTGTGTCACAAACATGCCAGGGGCCGTTGCAAAAACATCTGCTCAAGCCTTAAACAATGCAACCCTCCCCTATGCATTGAAAATTGCGAACAAAGGCTATAAGGAAGCCCTTCTGGATGATCCACATCTTATGAATGGCTTAAATGTCATGAATGGATTTTTAACACATGCTATGGTTGCAAAAGACTTAGGCATGGAGTCTTTATATAAAGACCCTCAAATACTTTTAAAATAAGCATGCGTATCATTCTTTTTGAGCCAGAAATACCGCAAAACACCGGGGCAATCATAAGATCTGCCTCTTGTTTTGGGTTTAGCATCCATATGATTGAGCCCTTTGGTTTTATTTTTTCTGACCGAAAAATGAAAAGAAGCTCTATGGATTATGTCAGTGACGTTGAAATTAAAACTTATTCATCTTGGGGAAACTTTCTAGAGAAAAAAGATGATGGACGATTACTACTTTTAACCCCGCACACACAACAATTACATGATGAATTCCACTATGAAAAAACAGATTATTTACTTATGGGAAAAGAAAGCTCAGGTGTGCCTGAGAATATAGCCCAATCATGCAATGAAAAACTTCGAATTTCCATGTTAGAGGGCAAAAGATCCCTCAACCTTGCGATATCATCTGGAATCGTCATGTCAACTATGATGCGTTATATCCATCGCTAACGACACCTCAATATACGGCGGTATAGAACTTGAAAATCGAACTTTTCAGAATATTTAGAAGTAAACTAAAAAGCCCTTCTCAAATACACCGCCTACATACCATATTTTTATTGCAAATTCTCACCTCTTTCGAGTACATTTGTCTCCATACTCTCAAGAGCATCTCTTAAATCTCATTGTGATGCAATATGCCTTGAACAGCTAACAAAGGTTTTTGAAAAAATAGATTATGTCGGTCATTGATACGCAAAAATATCAAGCTCTCTTAAAATTAAACGATGAGGCTGAATTTATAAAAATAGATCATGACGATGCAATCGTTGCCACCGTATATAAAATCATTCAACGCAATGCTCCAACTTTAATTTTAAAAATATGTGAATCATCTTTTGATTATGCAAACGAAGTTTATTTCCTTAATTATTTTTCCAAAAAACTCTCCGTTCCTGAAGTTATCAACGTTTTGCCACCATGCAAAGGGATTCTTGGCGCGGTTCTTATGACATGTTTACCAGGATATTTGTTAACGCCTACTACAATAACAAAAGAAATAGCTTTTAAAATAGGGGTGTCTTTAGCAGTTATTCATGAAAATAAAACCAATGGATTCGGATATTTGAACAGAAATTCAGAATTAAACTCAAGCCCTATTTTACATTTTAAAGAAAAATTTGAAGAAGGAATTGAGGAGTGTAAAAATCACCTTCCAGAAGAAATAATTGTCAAGAGTCTGAATTATTTCAATAACTCTTCACACTTTTTAGAAAAGATTGATGGCCCCTGCATTATTCATAGGGATTTTAGACCAGGCAACATTATGATTGATAAAAATACTTTAAGTGGCATTATTGATTGGTCATCAGCTAGATCCAGCTTTTCTGAAGATGATTTTTGTTCTATCGAACATGGTGAGTGGGGGAATTTTAATGGCTATAAAAGTGTTTTTCTAGAAGGCTATTCAAGCATCAGAAATCTCCCAAATTACTTCGAAGTCATGCCATTATTAAGATTGAACAGGGCTATAGCCCTTATTGGTTTTACTGTAAAAAGACGTACATGGAATAATATTCATGCAAGGCCATATCAATTTAATAGGCATTATATTGATATGTTCGACTTTAATAGCCCAACACCTGTTAACAAATCATCATATCATCTATGATGCGTCATATTTTAAAATTCTCATGATTTGAAAATCATCATCTCAAAGCCAAAAATATATTGAAATATGTTAATAAAGACCTTGCAATAAATTTAAAAACATAAAAGACTGCCTTTAAAAGCAGCCTTTTATCATAGATTGACTATTCAAGAATTTCTGAAAATTGGACAGGATCTAAAGGCATAATTGTCGAAATTCCATGCTTATAAACCAACTGAGAGTGCCCATCTCTTTTAAGCAAAAGCGCAATATTATCAAAAAAAGTAATCACACCTTGAAGCTTAACCCCATTAATTAAAAATAACACCACCTGCTCTTTATCTTTTTGCAACCTTTGCAAAACAATATCTTGCAGGTTATTTTCCTCTTTTATATTCTTCATTTTGATTCCTTCCTTCTTCTTTTTTTTCTTTATTCAATATCCAAATCAAGCGGAAATGAAAATCTTTCAACTCTTTGACCAAGTTTAATAGCGCCTTGGATTTCTAAATACATTTTTTGCAAAATCCGATCATATCTTACAATACGAACTTGAGGCTTTAAAAGTCTTGGCTCATAGGCTTGGATCGCATTTATAAAATTTCTTATTATCACACCACTAGACCCCGAAGGACTTAAATGGGTATAATCTTTTAATCCAAAATCAGATGGTAATAAGTATTTACCCTTTGCCCTAACTTTATTTCCAGAGGTAGATCTTGTATTCAAAATCATCTTCAACTCATGGGCTATAGAATCTTTTAATCCTTCTATATCAAGCCTATCTTTGATGGTTCTTTCTTCTTTCTCTTGAAGATTATCATCTACAAGTCGATCAAAAAGAGGTCGTCTTGCCGTAACAGTAGAAGATGCATACATATAAAATCTCCTTTAAAGCAACTATTAAGCTGCAGGTGGCGGTAAATTTGCAACCAAACGAAGCGAAGCATTCAAATCTTCTAATTGAAAATGCGGCCTTAAATACACAACAGACCTATAAGAGCCTGGCTGTCCTGGAATTTCATACACATCCACACGTGCTTCACGAAGCGGGTATTTTGCTTTAATGTTTTGAGGCGCTTCGTCGCTGAGCAAAACATAGTTTGCAATCCAACCTGTTAAATATTTTTGCACCTCTGATTTTGTCATGAAACTTCCGATTTTATCGCGCATCAGAACCTTAATATAATGTGCAAAGCGTGATGCGGCCAAAATATACGGGAGACGCGCAGAAAGGCTTGCACTAGCTGTTGAATCAGCGGCACTGTATGTCTTTGGTTTTTGACTTGTTTGCGATCCAAAGAAAGACGCATAATCTTTACCCTTGCAATGACATAATCCAATAAAACCAAGGTCGCTGAGCTCTTTTTCACGTCGATCTGTAATTGCAACTTCAGTTGGGCATTTCAATGCTACATCGCCATCTGTTGTTTTGAAGGTATAAGCAGGCAATCCTTCAACCAAACCGCCGCCTTCAACACCTCTGATGGCCGCAGTCCATCCATATTGATAGAAAGCATTTGTAATGCGCTCTGCTAACGCATAAGAAGCATTACCCCAACAGAAATGTGAATTGTTTGGGCCATCGACATATTCTTTAAAATTCATTCCTTCCACAGGAGCTGTATCTGGACCATAAGGCAAACGCATCAAAATGTGTGGCAAAGTCAAAACAACGTACCTTGAATCTTCAGAATCACGAAATGATCTCCATTTAACCATTTCTGTACTTTCAAATACTTTACTCAAATCTCTTGGAACTCCAAGATCAGAAAAAGAATCAAGATTGAAAAGTTTTGGGTGCGCCGCAGTAATAAATGGTGCGTGCGCTGCTGATGCAACCGCTGACATTTTTGTAAGCAATTCCATATCTTGAGGATGGTTGCTAAACTCATAATCACCCATAAGGCAAGAATAAGGTGCACCGCCATAAGTGCCATACTCTTCTTCATAAATAAGTTTAAACATCGCACTTTGATCAAATTCAGGTGCGCGTTCCAAATCTTTCAAAAGATCTTTTTTTGCAATATTCAATACACGAAGTTTCAATCTTGCGCTTGTGTGGGTCTTAAACACTAAATAATGAAACCCTCTCCATGTGGCTTCAGTTGCTTGAAATTCAGGGTGATGTAAAACTTCATTAATTTGTAAGTTTAACATTTCATCCAATTCTTCTATACGCCTTTGCGCAAATGAAACTGGATCTTCACCAGCAGCTTCTCCTGCTAATTCAACTTGACTGACAAATTCTTTTAATAATTCAAGCGCTCTTGGACGTTGAATATCATCCCTTGCCATTTTGCCTTTTGTTAAAAATCTTTCAACATTAATCACAGGTGCCTCAGCACTTTGGACTTCTTGTCCTGTATTCTCTCCGTCTGCCATTTTCAGCTCCTTTTCTTCTTATTATTCTTGCGGTTGTTCAAATTCAGCCTTAAGCGCATTCCTTATTTCAGGATTTTGCATGACCAATTTCAACATATCTTCAAGCGGATCATTGCCATCTAATTTTGCAATCAAATCCATTAACTTGACTCTTGCTTCATAAAGCGCATTAAATTCTGGCTTTCTTGTGGCTATGCTTAATGGCTCAAAATCTTCCATTGCATTAAAAGTAATATCCATAAGAATATCTTTTGCATCTTCAGATTTATCAATTTTGTTTTTAACAGTAAATTCAACACGTGGTTGAATCGAGAACATAAAATCTCCAAAGTTATCACCATCAACCTCAACAAACTTTCGCTCTTTGACAATTGGCAATGGAATATGTGATTTTGCTGAAAGATCAGACATAATCCCCATCACAAAAGCCAACTCTTTTGATTCTTTTGCTTCGCCAACTTCTACGTCATACGTAATTTGAACCCTTGGTGGTCGAACCTTACTAATTGTATGCTGAGTACTCTTAGCCATGATATTTATCCTTTATTTGTTATTATTGCTCTTTTCTATTGCTTATTATCAGTAAACACGAAAAAAGTTAATGATTGGTAAAAGGAAAAATATTTTTATGAAAAAAAGAAAAAGGGGAAAGAAATCCCCTCTTGATATATTTAATTAGCAACACGAACTTTTTTAGGATCGATCCAACCAACATTTCCGTCAGATCTACGATAAACAACATTGAATTCACCGTGTTGACTGTTTTTAAACATAACGGCCACACTCTCTCCCAAATCCATCCTCATCACAGCTTCTCCTACAGATAAAGTCGGAATATCCATCTCAATTTCCGCAATAATTGCAGGATGAGCATCTTCTCTTTCTTCTGTATGACTCATATCGATAACTGACTTTTGAACACTTAAATATTCCATCAATGCTTCTTTGTCGCGATGATGATCTTTCAACTTATTCTTATATTTACTCATTTGTGCATGCAATTTATGAATTGCCTGATCAATAGATTTATAGCCTTCATCAGCTTCAGCATGACAACGAATAATAAGCCCTCTAATCACATGAACGCTCAAATCACACCTAAAAAGATTTCCATCCTTTCCAAGAACAGCCTGCGCTTCAATTGGATGATCAAAAAATTTACCAATGATATCTGTTAAATGGCTTTCTACATAAGACTTCAAACTATCCCCGATATCAATATGTTTCCCAGAAACTGTAATTTTCATTATTTAAACTCCTCATTTATATTCAACTTTAAGTGTACTCTATCTTAAGAAAAAGTCAAGGTTGCTTCAAAAAAAATTGCTTTTATTTTTTAAATGTGTATATAGTGTCATCTACCTTTGGCTTAGAAATAAACCTTGGGAATATTAAATGAAAGGATGTGATTATTCATGCAAGTTGTTGTTCGTGAGAATAACGTTGAGCAAGCGTTGCGCGCTTTAAAAAAGAAGCTGCAACGTGAGGGCGTTTTCCGGGAAATGAAACTGCGCAGAGCCTTCGAAAAGCCTTCTGAAAAGAGAGCCAGAGAAAAAGCCGAGGCCGTTCGTCGAGGAAGAAAACTTCTGCGCAAACGCATGGAACGCGAGGGTTATTAATTTAACACCTCAAGATCATCAACCCAAGAGAAAAAACTCTTGGGTTTTTTTATATCTTGATAAAGATATACTTGAAAAATAAAACTAAATCTACTATATATAATCTTCCGAGCCAATGATAATTAATATAGTGGAAATTAAATAATGAAAAAGTCTATCTATCTATCTATAGCAGCATGCATATCTGTGCAAGGCTCATCCAACCATGATTTAGATGTTCAACACAGTTCTCCTGTTATACAGGGCCACGAAGAATGGATTGACCAAACCCAAACATCTTCATATCACAACTCAGGTCAAGTTATAACGATTCACTCTACACAACTTATAAAGGCTTTAGTGGAAAAAAACTATGATTTAGCTATAACCTTGATGACAGATCAAAGCGTAAATAAACCTACAAGCACGGGACTTTATCCTATACATTATGTAATAGAAATCAAGCATCAAGAAGTTTCACCAGGAATAATTATCATGCTTATTAAAGAACTGGCCAAACATGGTGTCAATTTAAATCAACCTGATAATTTTTGCAGAACACCATTAATGCTCTCTATTCATCATAATATTGCTTACTCGAACGAAGAAGCTTTTGGTTATTTTATTGCAAATTTATCTCCAGAGCAAATAAATACTCAAGTAAAAGATGGGTTTCATGAAGGTCAAACAGCTCTATTATATGCAGCTCAGTGGTCAAATGAGTGGAATTTTAAACTTTTTCGTTGTTTTATTAAAAAATTAATTGCTGCAGGTGCAAATAAAGATATTAGAGATACCAAAGGGAGAAATGCTTTTGATATATGTAAACATCCTATAATAAAAGAAACATTACGCGATATCCCCTCCGAGGATAAAGAGTTATTCGAGAAAGTAACCGCTCTAGTGGAAGAAGCGAATGAATTAGGAAATCCTAAAACAGCTTTTGATAGATCTTGTTCTCTTTGGATGTTTCCTGAATCAGAACAAAACGTCGCTAAATTATCAGATGATTTGATGAATATTTTAACTGTATATGGAAAATATTTAGATTCCACAAACCTTTTTTATCAACTGGGAAATATTATTTCAAAAACGTCATCACTTCCCAACTATCAAATATTAATTAACAACATGAAGAATTGGATTATGAATAACTATACTCCAAATGATTTTTCAAAATTATACGATAGTGTCTTAAATCGTGGATATCCAGGAACGAAAGAAAAATTCAGACTCTTACGTGAAAAATGGCCTGAATTTTTCGGAACCTCGGACAACCCTTAAATAGAACAAAATCTAAAATAAACAATAAAGTTTGGCTCAATAAAATTTTTCCATTGAGCCAAATTTAAACTACACATTAAACCTAAAATGAAAAACATCTCCGTCTTTAACCAAATAGTCTCGGCCTTCTAGACGCAGTTTCCCTTGTGTTTTGGCGCCTTGCTCACCCTTGCATTCAATATAGTCCTGCGCTGAAACTGTTTCCGCACAAATAAATCCACGCTCAAAATCTGTGTGTATAACCCCTGCGGCTTGTGGCGCTTTTGATCCTTGTTTTACAGACCATCCATGCGCTTCTTTAGGACCTATTGTAAAGAATGTCATAAGGTTGAGCAAACTGAAACCTGCACGAATGACTCTTGCAAGACCTGTTTCTTCCAAACCTAAATCTTTTAAGAATTCTGATCTTTCCTCTTCGCTTTCAAGCATTGCAACTTCAGCCTCAATTGCAGCTGACACTACAACCATTTTTGCGCCTTCTTTTTGAGCTTTTTGTTGCACCAAAGAACTCCATTTATTTCCAGTTGCAGCCTCTGATTCAAGAACGTTACACACATACAACACTGGCTTTGAGGTAAGGAGCTGAAGCTGATTGAAGAGTTCTACATCCTCTTCATCTGTTAATTTAATATCACGGGTTTGCTTTCCCTCATTTAAAAGTTTTAGTGATTCTTGCATGAGCTCAAACTGCCTCTTCAATGCAGAATCAGTTGAATTTTTAAGCTTTTTAGCTGCAGCATCAATACGTTTTTCCAAACTTTCCATATCTGATATGATCAGCTCAGTTTCAATAATTGAAATATCTCGCAAGGGATCAATCGTTTCTTCAACGTGGGTAATATCCCCATCTTCAAAACAACGTACAACATGCAAAATTGCATCTACCTGGCGGATATGTCCTAAAAACTGATTTCCTAGCCCTTGCCCTTGGCTTGCTCCACGAACTAAACCAGCAATATCCACAACCTCAAGCGGAACTGGGATTATTTGAGCAGACCCTGCAATTTTAGCAAGCTCAAAAATACGCGGATCAGGCACGCCAACACGTCCTGTGTTGGGCTCAATTGTGCAAAATGGATAGTTCGCAGCTTCAGCTGAAGCAGTTTGCGTTAACGCATTAAACAAAGTTGATTTTCCAACGTTAGGTAATCCCACAATTCCGCAATTCAAAGACATTTTTTCTATATTCCTTCTTTTTCTAATCTATCAGGGCTGTTCTTTATCAACATCACCACAGTCAGATTATTATAACATTTTTTCAATTTTTGTCAAATAAAAATTAACTCATTCTGAGTTTTATTTCTTCCATAAAAGAAGATCCGTCCTTAAACCCTTTATCCCAAATCATATGATGAAACAAAACCCCAATACCTTGCATTAAAGGCTCTACCCACACATCTTTTTGCGAAAAATTCGAAAGAACGTAAGGGCTGACCAACGCCTTTATACCAGGATGCCCTATTCCTATACGAAGTCTTCTATACCCTTCTCCAATATGGGCAGAGATGGATCTAAGACCATTATGCCCGCCATGCCCGCCTCCTTTTTTTAAACGAAGTTCTCCAGGAGGGAGCTCCAAATCATCGTGGATTATCAAGACCTGGTCCACCGAAAGTTTAAAGAAATCAAGAGCAGACCTTACAGATTCTCCAGAATTATTCATAAAAGTTTGAGGTTTTAAAAGTAAAGATTTTTGAGAGGAAATCTCACCAAGAGTTGCCTGAGACTGAGCAATTTTAGCAGAAGAGAAAGAAGGGAAACTGTTAGAATCTGCAATTTGATCAATTGCCATAAATCCAACATTATGTCTATTTTGAGAATAAATTGAGCCTGGATTTCCCAGGCCCACAATTAAAAGCATTTATGCCTCTTCAGAAGCCTTTTCGCCACCAGATGGCGCAACAATTGCAGCCAAAGTAAGATCTTGGCTTGCGCGAAGTTTTGCCCCTTCAGGAAGCTTAATATCATGAATATGAATGCTATTATTGATTTCAAGACCAGCAAGATCAATCACAATGCTTTCTGGAATATGATCTGGATTACAAATCAAATGAAGAACATGTGAAACGATATTCAAAATTCCGCCTCTTTTAATACCAGGTGATTTTTCCTGGTTAATAAAATGAACAGGAACCGCAACATCAATTCTTGAATCCTTATTCACACGCATAAAATCAACATGAAGCGGTTGGTCTGTCACTGGATGCAATTGAACATCTTTTACGATAACCCGAATTGGAGCACCGACACCTTCAAGAGTGAAAAGGCGTGTAAAAAAACCGGCTCTGTTCATCTGCTTGAAAAATTCTTTGTGCTCACAAGAAACAGCTTGATTTTCTTCACCCGCACCATAAATAACTGCTGGGATTTTTGCTAATCTGCGTACTGCTCTTGCTGGACCAGTTCCAGCACCATCACGAATTTCAATCTTTAAATTTGTATTTGTTGTCGTCATTATTTTAAACTCCTAAAAAACTGCTGATTATTATTACAATATTTCTAAAAAAAAAGCGAGCATTTTTTGTATTTTTTTTAGTTTGGAAAAATTTCTTTTATTTTATCTTGTAGAACCTTAAGATATAAATAATATTTAGATTGTTTATCAATCAATCCTTCTGCTTTTTTAGAATAAGAAATAGCTTCGTCTTTTTTCTCTATCAGTACAAAGTATTCTGCTTGCGCCCAGTAAAATTCCCCCATACGATTCAATGCCCCATAAGCTTGAGCCAAAGATCTCCAGCTATTGCTAAATCTTCTGTTGTTCAAAGCCACATCTTCTAAAATTTTTGCCGCTTGAGGCAAGTCTTCCTTCAACTCAACCAAAGCTTTTGCATAATTTTGCTTAAACAAGGGTTCATCCGGATCCAATAATTTTGCTCTTCCTGCTTCATTCTTTGCTTCTCTTATATTCCCCTGATCCCACATAATGTCTGATTTTAAATCATGGTAATGAGGGCTGTTTGGTTTTAATGCAATTAGCTTATCAGCGCAGACAAGAGCCTGATCATAACTATCTAAACGGTAATAAGCAAGCGATGTGGCTAATAAGGCACCTTCACTTTCTTCGTTTTTCAATTCATTGATCACTTCATTTGGGTCATCAAGTAGTCCTTTGAGCTTCATCAAAACCAAATCCCATAAAACAGTAAACTCTTCTGGTATTTTTGCTTGCGGGTTATCGTTTAAAGAATTCCCCAAATATTCCAATCTTTCAGGTGTTGGTGGGTGACTTAAAACATAAGAATCACGATTCGGGTACAAAACCGTCTCTTCTTTCATTGTCATCATTGCATTCTTAAAAGAAGAAACTGGCCAATTTAAAGATTTCAAAAAATCAATAGCTTTTTGATCTGCTGTATGCTCTTGCGCTCTTGAGTAATACATCATTGCACGTTCAGTGACGCTCATCCCCCCTAAAAGAGCTCCAATAACAGCTCCTGGACCAAGCGCCAGACCCGCTAATGCCGCAACTCCCGTTACAACCATTCCCTGTGAGGCAATCTTACCAAAAGTGCCATCCATGCGGCCAATATGTCTTGCATTGACATGACCAAATTCATGGGCCATAATCGATAAAAATTCAGCCGCTGTTTTTGACTTTCTAAGAAACTGTGTATGAACACCAAAATTATTATCGACGCTCGCCCAAGCATTATAAGAAGATGAAACAATCATCGCAATATCAGATTTTTTGATATCAATTCCTGCTTTTTGGGCCAAAGGAGCAAGAATTTTTTTCATAATTCCATTAATTTGAGCATCGTACAAAAAAGTACCTTCAGCAAAATTCTTAACAGCCTCAACTTTCACACACAACAATAATAAAAGAACAGATGTTACTTTAAAAGTTTTTGCCACCAAGCACGCCCTTTCTTTGATTTCGCGTCATCTTTTGCGCCAGTTTCTGAAGAAGAAGATGCTGCAACAGAAGGAGCTGGTTCACCTAAAAATTCTTTACGTAAAGATTCTTCTGAAATATCAATTTTTAAATTTGGCGAAACAATTGGCATAAAAGGACGACCAAGCTTAAATGTTTCCCCGGTTAAAACAAGTTTTTTTTCCTCATTCATACCTTCAAACATAGGCCTTCCAACAGACTTGTTTTCCTCTTTGGGTTTTTTATGTGCTGTTTTTTCTTGTGGCTGAACTTCCTGCTGAACCGATATTTCTTCTTTTGGTACAGAAATCTCATTCACACTCACAGCAGCCTCTTGAACGACTGTCTCGTCTTGCTGTGACTTTTTACGATTTCTCACTCTTTTTCTTTTAGGTTTTGCAGCAAGCTCTAAAACTGGCGTCAAAAGGACCACTTCATTGCTTTCGACAGCCTCTATTTTCACTTCAGAAGCAACAACAGGTTCAAAAGATGCTTGAGATTTTTGTTTTTCAAGTCGATTTTTTCTACGCCTTGCGGATCTTGAAATTTTTCTTATTTCATCTTGTTTTTCAGGTTCGGAGATTTTAATATCGACTTTTTCTTCTTCAGGAGGAGGCCCTTGAAGGAGCTTTGCATGCTTTACTTCTTTAACCTTTTCAATCTTCACATGCTCTTTTTTACGGTGTGTATCGATTAAAATATTAGGAGGAATTAATGAATTATCAGTACGCAACCAAATACGAATTTTGAAACGTTGTTCTATACTCAAAAGCGCTTCTCTTTTTTGATTAATCAAATACATACAGACTTCATGAGATAGCGTCACAGTCATCTCATTTGTTAACCCTTTTGATGCTTCTGTTTCAATAGTGCGAAGAATTTGCAATGTAGAAGACTCTACCGATCTTACCACTCCAAGCCCTGCACAATGAATGCATTTTTGCGTACTAGCCTCTAAAATGCTCGGCCTTAACCTTTGGCGTGAAAGCTCTAAAAGCCCAAACATACTAATACGACCAACCTGAATGCGTGCTCTATCTGATTTTATAAATTCACGGAATTTACGCTCAACCAAATGAACATTTTTCTCATCTTCCATATCAATAAAATCAACAACCACAATTCCAGCCAAATCACGCAAACGTAGAACCCTTGCAACCTCTTCAGCTGCTTCTAAATTGGTTTTGATAGCCGTTTCTTCTATGTGTCTTTCTTTTGTGGCTTTCCCTGAGTTAACATCAATTGATACCAATGCTTCTGTTGGATTTATAATCAAAGATCCACCAGACTTTAATGGGACGACAGGAGAATACATCTCATCAATTTGATCATCAACTTGATACTCTTGAAATAAAGAAGTTAAAGGATCTTTATGTTGTTGAATCTTTTTAGCATGGCTTGGCATAAGCATTTTGATAAAATTTTTAGCTTCTTTATAGCCCTCTTCACCTTGAATTAAAAGCTTATCAATATCTTTAGAGTAAACATCTCTAATCGATCTTTTAATCAAATTGCTTTCTTCGTGAATCAATGATGGGGCCACCGAATCCATAGTCAGATCGCGGATTTCCCCCCAAAGCTTGAGTAAATAATCGGAATCACGCCTGATTTCTAATTTTGTTCTATCCATACCCGCTGTTCGCACAATCAGTCCCATTGTATCTGGGATTTTCAACGATTCGATCACAGTGCGCAAACGCTTGCGATCTTTAGCATCGCTAATTTTTCGCGAAACACCACCACAACCATGCCCTGCATTTGGCATAAGCACACAGTACCGCCCAGCAAGAGATAAATATGTTGTTAAAGCAGCACCTTTGTTTCCACGCTCTTCTTTAACCACCTGAACAAGCATGATTTGGCCGCGCTTTAGAACTTCTTGGATTTTATAATTTTTGTAAATATTAAGCCTGCGAGGAACAAATCCTTCCTCCTCTACGTCTTCCACTTCTTGAATAGTTTTTTCTTCAGCGCTTTCAATTTCGGCTCGCTCTGCGATGGGAATGCGAAAATAATCAGGATGAATATCGTCAAATGCCAAAAACCCATGGCGATCTCCCCCGTATTCGACAAATGCGGCCTGTAAAGAAGGTTCAATACGGATTACCTTTGCAAGATAAATATTGCCCTTGAGATTTTTCTTAGACGCAGTTTCAAAATCAAAATCTTCTAAACGTCCACTTTCAGATAAAACAGCAACACGAACTTCTTCTGGATGCGTTGAATCGATTAACATCGTTTTTTTCATAACTTATTTTTTCCTTAATCTTTTTCTTAAGGACTAATCGCAAAAATGGCAATACTTTAACATTGAAAGACTGTTGTACAACAATACAATCGGAATAATAACTATTGAATTTATCTTCTTCGATAAAACTCATTTTATAAAAACCCCACCCTCAACAGTATCCATTTCAGCTCAGTCCTTGACTATATACACCAAGCTACCTGGGTACAAAAACTCTAATATTTATCAGAATAACTGGTTTTGAGATGAAAAACAAATAAAAAGATAACCTATTCTTCAATTATTAAAAATAAGCTCTATCTTTGCTCCACCTAGCTCATCTGAGTCGCTTAAAACAAGCTGCCCTTTATGTTCTTCCATTATATGCTTAACAATAGCAAGTCCAAGCCCAGTGCCTTTTATACGTGTTGTAATATAAGGCTCTATCAATTTTTCACGATTTTCTTTTGGAAAACCTCTACCATTATCTTCTATACAAATAATAATATCGTGATTTCTTATCAAAGAAACTTTAATACATGGAGATTCTTGATCAGACCCCTCAAATGATTCGTATGCATTTAAAAGTAGATTCGTCAAGGCTTGAAGAATTAAATTTTCATCCATCATCAAAAATTGATCTTTCGGAGCATCCCAAATATAAGAAACATTCTCATGCGCAAGTTGTTGCAAAGAAACCACTTTTGTAATAGCCGCACAAATATTTTGTTCTTTAAGTTTTGCAGAAGGCATTTTTGCAAAGTTTGCAAACTCATCAACCATCTGTCCAATTTGATTTACATGATGAATAATGGTTGCTATGCAATTTTTAAAAATATCTTTTTCAAGAGTAATTTGATCACCGTATTTACGTTCAATTCTTTGAGCTGAAAGCTGTATAGGGGTCAATGGATTTTTAATTTCATGCGCAATTCTCCTTGCAACATCTGACCATGCCGCTTTTCTTTGCGCTAAGACAAGATCAGAGATATTATCAAATGTAAAAATATATTTCGTTTTAGATTCTTCAACATCTTTGGTAACACGCACAGCCAAAGTGATGCCATGATTTTTTTTATTAAATACCACATTAGATGTAATCATTAAAGACTCAATTTGACGAACCTTGGTGAAAAGGTCATCAAAAAAATCAAATACTTCAACAAGGCGTTTACCTTTTACTTCTTCCATATCGACATCCAAAATACGACTAGCAGAAGGATTAATCAATTCAATAATCCCCTCTTGATCAACGCTCACAATACCAGCCGTTACCCCCTGTAAAACAGCACCAATGAAATTATTTTGCTCATGTAAAGAGTTGTTTCTGTCCATCAGTTCTTGAGATTGGGCAGAAATATGAACCAACATCCTGTTAAAAGCACGGGCAAGAGTCCCCAGTTCTCGGTGATTCTCATCAACTTCTACCAGAGTTTTTGTATCCCCCAATCTTATTTTTTCAGCCGCGATAATTAATTTTCTGATTGGACGCGACAAATACCCAGCAAACATTAACCCAACCCACATCGCAGAAAGAATCAAAATAATCGAAATAATCACATAAAATACAAAAAAACTGATTTGAAGATTAAAACGGTTTTCTTTTCTAAGATTATAATCACGTCCAGCTTGATCTATTTCTTTAATACGCTCGATCACTTTTGGTGCCAAATATCGACCTAAATAAACATACCCACCTTCAATAGCTCTTGTCTTGAGTAAAGCACGTACCCGATTTTTATCAGGGCTAATGAAAATTGCAACATCCCCTTTTTTAGCTTTCTCCCATTGTTCTTGAGGGATTTTATCAAATTCCATTGAAAAAGTAAGATCAGATCTTGCTAAAATATCAAAATTTTGAGTGACAATCAAACCTTCTGTAAGACTGCGAAGCTCAACTTGTGTGGACAAAAATCCATTTAACACCTTCGAACTTTGCGCCCATGCAGGTCTTGCTTCTAAAGATGCGTTAAGCGCATATATATCTCCTTTAATCTGTTCTTGGTGCTCCCCAATATAAGTGTGCGCAATAATAGAAGACTCTTTTACGGCAGCACCAACTGTCTTATGAAACCAATTTTCAAGTCCAAAATTGAGAAAAAACATGGAGCAAAAAACAACAATAATGGCAGGAGCCACAGCAACAAATGCGAACAACAGTGAAATGCGAATATGCAGCCCAGATCCCGCAAGACCTTTTCTGCGTGCAATCCACAGCTGGATGATTTTTTTTAAAATAACAATAGAAAAGAAAATAGCCAAGACAAGGTTTAAAGCCAATAACGCAAAAATATACCCACCATATCTCCATAATCCAGATTTAGATGAACTTATTAATAAATATGCGCCTACAAATGAAAAAACTACCAAACCCATAATAAAAAAAGAGAAAAACCATTTACGCTTTTTCCCATTAGATAGTATCTCTTTTATTTTATGATAGACGCTTAAAAAAGAATCAAATGTGATCATATCTTTAATGTTTCAATTTTTTTTCTAAGAGTGTTGCGACTCATTCCAAGCAAAGCTGCTGTCTTTTGCTGATTTCCAGACATACGTTTAAGCGTCACACGTAAAAGTGGCTCTTCAATAGCTCTGATAACGCGATCATAAAGACCAGGAGGAGGAAGAGCATGTTCATGATCATCAAAGTATTTGTTCAAAAATCCTTCTATCGCTTGGGATAAAGATACGGGTTGTTCTATTTTCATGATATTGCTAATTGCTCCTCAAAAAATCTTGTAATCAGCTCTCTTACTACTTTTGCTTCCGTTGCTTGATTAATCAAAACTCTAAATTCAGTCGAGTTTTTCAGACCTTTACTGTACCATCCCATATGTTTACGGCCAATTAAAATTCCAGACCTTTCCCCATAGTGATCAATCATAGCTTCAAAGTGTTGCTTGACTACATCATATTGATGCTCTGGGCTTGGGTCTGGCGTGTGATTTCCGGTTCTCAAGAACTCAATCACTTGATTGATAAACCAAGGTTTTCCATAAACACCTCGCCCAATCATGACACCATCAGCCCCCGACTCTTCTAAGAGTTGTTTTGCATTTTCAACAGTTAAAACATCGCCGTTCCCAATAACAGGAATACTGACCGCATTTTTAACCTGCCTTATAAAAGGCCAATTTGCCTTACCATTGTACAACTGACAACGTGTTCTGCCATGTACCGTTATCATTTGAATTCCGCACTCTTGAGCAATTCTTGCAAGGTTTGGCGCATTTAATGAATTATCATCCCATCCCATTCTCATTTTAAGCGTCACAGGAACTTTTACAGCCTTCACAACGGCTTCTAGAATTCTTGCGGCAAGCAGTTCATCACGCATCAACGCAGACCCAGCATAATTATTAACCACTTTTTTCATAGGACACCCCATATTGATGTCGATAATTTCTGCTCCCATGTCTTCATTCAGCTTCGCCGCTTCCCCCATCACATCAGGCTCACATCCGGCCAACTGAACCGCCATAGGAGATTCTATATCTGATCTTTGAATCATCAACATTGATTGACGTGTCTGACGAATCATTGCTTGACTGGCAATCATTTCAGAAATCACAAGACCAGATCCATGCTGCTTTACAATATGACGAAAGGGTTTATCAGTCACATCCGTCATAGGAGCCAATATCACAGGGTCTTGAATTATAATATTTCCTATTTGAATAGGCTTAATCAAGCTCATAATTCCTCTTAAATAAAACTTTTTAAATGGTTAATTAATATGGTCATCTCTGAAATAGACGTACATCCGTTCAAAATAATCTCTTTTACAATCGGATGGTCAGAACCCAAGCTTATATCACAACCACTTATGTTTTTCAATGAAATATTTATCAGAATTCCATCTAATTCTTGATTGAGTTTTTGAATCGTATACAAATCTGCAAAAGACTTACTATTCTGAAAAGAAATCCTACCTAATTGATGTCGTAAATTCAAATAATTCTTCAAAAGATCATCATAATTGACATTAAACTCATATGCGCATGCCAATATATAAATATCTTGATCTACACAAGAAGGCTTAAGAGCTAAAAGCGTTTTCTCACTTATAAATTCAAGTTTTAGAAAATTATCCACATTATCTGCAGCTTCACACAATCGTAAAACTCCATAGATTTTAATAAAATGATCTATTTTGGACGCAAAATGAATATAGAGATTGAACGCATTGTCCAAACCTAAAAAATTAACCATTTCATTTAAAACTAAAGTCACAATAATTTCTTGTTTAAGTGGGTGAGAAAAAATATATTTTGAATATTGCGTCACAATTTCATTGGGAAAATATGATAATAACACCGGCTCAAATTCTTTCTGCTTTAGAACTTGAGATTCCAGAAATAAAGGACGCAGAAATAATTTTACAAAAGCCAATAAGACTGATAATTCAGGACGCGTCAACCCCAGACCCTTAACATATCTTTCTTGAATTTCTTGATAAGAGGGTAAAGCCTCAAGTTTTTGATCTAGAATTTTACGCTCTTTAAAAAATTTAATCATAAAATCACAAACCAGCAAATGCATGGTCTTTTTCATGTATGTCTTTGTGATGGATCTTGGCTGATCAAAATTAGATTTTAACACATGCAAAGAAACATCATTTGCCATTCTTGCCAACAAACTGTTTCTGTCTTCAATAGAAAGAGTTCCTGACTCTAAAACAGCACTCAACAAAATCTTGATGTTAATTTCATGATCTGAGCAATTAACACCAGCTGAGTTATCAATTGCATCCGTATTAAGACTTCCCCCATTCAAAGCATATTCAATACGACCTTTTTGAGTCATTGCTAAATTTGCACCCTCGCCAATAACCTTTGCGCGCAAATCAGAACCATTCACACGAATATCGTTATTAGCAGGATCTTTGGCTTCAGTATGCGTTTCATCGCTTGCCTTTACATAGGTTCCAATACCACCAAACCACATTAAATCAACCTGAGATTTCAAAATAGCCGACATAATTTGATTGGATGTAAAAAAATCTCCTTCAAGATCAAGAAGCGTTTTTATTTCTCCACTTAACTCAATTTGCTTATCCTTACGGGAAAAAACTCCACCCCCACTGCTAATAATATTATGGTCATAATCTTGCCAACTACTGCGTGGCAAATTAAATAATCGTAAGCGTTCCTGATAACTTATTTTTGGATCAGGGCAAGGGTCAATAAAAATATGGCGATGATCAAAAGCTGCAATAAGTTTGATATTCTGGCTTAAAAGCATCCCATTTCCAAAAACATCTCCTGACATATCGCCAATACCAGCAACTGTAAATGGAGAGTTTTCTATATCAATATTCAAGTTCTCAAAATGATGTTTTACTGACTCCCAAGCCCCCTTAGACGTAATAGCCAATTTTTTATGATCATACCCTTGCGAACCACCTGATGCAAAAGCGTCTTGAAGCCAAAATTCATAATGGATAGAAAGAGCATTTGCAATATCTGAAAACGATGCCGTTCCTTTATCGGCGGCCACAACCAAATAAGGATCATCTTCATCGTACCTTACAACATCTGGGGGAGGAGCAATATTTCCTTTAACAATATTGTCGGTAATATCCAACATGCCTCGCATTAAAGTCTTATACGCCTCTATCCCTTCTTCAAGAGTTGGAGGGGCCCCATTTTGTGTTTTTACATAAAACCCACCTTTAGACCCAGTTGGAACAATAACAGTATTTTTGACCTGCTGGGCTTTCACAAGACTCAGAACTTCCATACGATAGTCAACTCTACGATCTGACCAACGGATGCCACCTCTTGCAATTTTTCCTCCACGCAAATGAATTCCTTCCATATGCATAGAATATACAAAAATTTCTCTCCATGGACGAGGAGCGGGCAGGCCTAAAACTTTAAGACTATCAAATTTTAATGAAATATATTCCTTTGAACAGTTATCTTGATAAAAATTTGTTCTAAGGGTTGAATCTATTAAGTTGATAAATAAATTCAATACTTTATCTTCTTCCACTGAAGTAATATTTTTTAAGAATTGACGTAAAACAGAAAGTTTTTGATCTGTATTTCCGCTCAAAGAAGGGGAAAACTTCTCATGGAATAAATCAATAAACACTCTTATGAAATCTGGATATTTCACCAATATGTCCTCAACAAACAAAGAGGAAAAAAGAGGGTGAATTTGTTGAAGGTATCTCGAATAGGCTCTTAATATAATGGTTTCACATGGCAAAATTCCACATGTTAGAACAAGTTCATTTAATCGATCATTTTTAATCTTTCCTTTAAGTATATCGTCGATTAAACCAATAACATACTTTGATGAAGCGGGATCAATTTTTGATTGTTTAAGAAGCTTTAAATCAAATATATGTAAATAGTATATTTTATTCTTGAAAACAATCTTTGAAACATCTTCCGACCAAACATAAATACCCATCTTATCTAAAATTGGCAAAATATCACTCAAGTTTAAACGCGAATTTGGATAAGAAATTTTAAGGGTTGTTTTTCCTTCAATAGCGCTAAAATCTCCTTTTGCCTGACCTGAACTTGACAATAAAGCAAAATCTTCAATGCCCTGTTCTGGTGAGAACTTATCTTGATAATTAGAATTGAATATTATATCTTCTTTCCTTCCAAGAAGTTCAAAAAACCTTTCTTCCCAAGTTTGCGTTAATTTAAGAACCTTTTCTTCAATTCCTTTTTTATCAAAGCAATAAAGCTTTCCAGGAACTATTTGAATTAAAATTTGCAAACGCGCATAAAACAAATCATTCAATTGAACATGGCTAGAAATATAATCTCCTTGAATTTCTCTTTCTAAAAATCTCTCTATTCCTTTTTGAACTTTCGTAGAATATGCTTCTTTAGATACATAGATCAAAACCGTCAAAAGGCTTCCCAATGGATCTTGCTTTAAAAAGACAGCAACATTTTGTTTTTTCTGCAGTTGCAGTAACCCCATTCCAACATCAAATAACTCTCGAGCCTCAATTTGAAAAAGATAGTCTCTTGGTAAAGATTCAAAGATACGAATAAGTTCTTTACTATCATGCCAATGAGGCTCAAACCCTGATTTATCAAGAACATATTGACACTTTTCTCTAATCAAAGGAATGCTTAAAACAGCTTGAGCATAAGCATGCGTTGTAAAAAGACCAAAAAAGATAATTTTCTTATTGGCAGCAGACAGAATAATTACGTCAAGTGGCATTCTTGCATAAACTGTTGATTTATAAGGAATTTTAAATATGTGAACAGGAGAAGATACAAACTTCATCAAAGATGGAAGCATGTTCTGATACTCTTGATGAACGCCACCTAATGTTGAAACAACCTTACCATCAATATATTCGCATGCCCCTAAAAAAACAAAATAACGATCCCCTAACCAATTCAAAAAAGGCTCAATCGAGAGATCATTTGAAAATTCTTGACTTAAGGTCTTCATTTTTTCCCAATGACTAACCACTTTAACCAAGTCATCAAACACCTCTAAAAGACCTGAATTTAAGGCCTCAATTTCATTTAATGACAACGAACTTTTTAAAGAAATATACACGAAAGATTCATGTTTTTTAACTTTATCATAAGAATAAATATCCATTAAATATCCATTCTCATCGCGATCAACTGTCAAGATGGGGTGCACAATTAAATCAATTTGATACCCAAGATCACCAATTAAGCTCGTAATCGAATTAACAATGAAAGGACTGTCTTGATTTAGAATATAAATTTGAGCAAAAGAATCAGAAGTAATTTTAATCAAAGGAGAATCAGATTTTTCCCCAGAAACATGTTCCCAAGAAGATGTTAATATGTTTTTTAAATCTTCAATCGCAAATCCTGATAAACTATCTTCTGAAACATGGGCCAAAAATTGTTCTGCAAATCTTAATTGTTTGGGATCCGAGAAATTGATTTTTTTTATGACTTGTTCTTTTGAAATATAGTTTTGAGATAGCATTGGATTTTCCTTTAAAGCTGTTACCACTCCAGATAAAAACTGGAGCGGGCGAAGGGATTTGAACCCTCGACCCCAACCTTGGCAAGGTTGTGCTCTACCCCTGAGCTACGCCCGCTTAAAAGAACTGTCTATGTATATACACAGCTCTTTATTTTTATGCAACAAAAAAATGCATAAAACAGAGAAATCTCTATTTTATTTTTTCTGCCCCTGGCTTATTCCAAGTATTCTTTTCAGCAATACGTGCAGCTTTTCCTGTTCTTCCACGCAAGTAATACAACTTCGCACGTCTTACAGCGCCTCTGCGAATCACTTCAATTGTAATGTTTGGAGAATACACTGGAAACACACGTTCTACACCTTCACCATAAGAAAGTTTTCTAACTGTAAATGATGAGTTAAAACCACTGTTACGTCTTGCAATACACATACCTTCATATGCCTGTGAACGCTCACGTGTCCCTTCAACAACTTTCACCCAAACTTTCAAAGTATCACCTGCTCTAAAATTAGGAATTACCTTACCTTCAGAGTGCTTTTCTAATTGCTCTTGATTAAATTTTTGTAGAATATTCATAATAATTTTCCTCTTTTTCTAAATATTTCAACCATAAATCTGGGCGCCTATTTCTAGTCAATTCTTTTGACTGTTCAGTGCGCCAAGCTTTGATTTTTTCGTGATGTCCTGAAATTAAAACCTCTGGAATCTGACGATTTTTCCATGTTTGTGGTCTTGTGTAATGAGGGTACTCCAAAAGCCCATTTGAAAAGCTTTCTTCATCTAAAGATCCCATATCACCCAAAACGCCGTCTTGAAGACGTATGCACGCATCGATCAGGACATAAGCTGGAATTTCACCTCCGGTTAGAACATAATCACCAATGCTAATTTCTTCTATACCCCATTCATCAAGCACTCTTTGATCAACACCTTCATATCGCCCGCATAAAAGAATCAAATGCTCCTCTTGCGCTAAAGATTTCACGATATTCTGAGTTAAAGGCTTTCCTCTGGGAGATAAATAAATTACTTTTCCAGATTTCTGGTTGCTTAATGCCACTTCAATAGCATTACCCAAAATATCTGGCTTCATAACCATTCCAGAGCCTCCACCCGCAGGTGTGTCATCAACTGTTTTGTGTTTGTCTGTTGCAAAATCACGAATATTAATGGCCCGCAAAGACAATAATTCCTTCTCAATTGCTTTTCCCGTAATTGAGGCGCCTAAAGGGCCCGGGAAAAGTTCTGGAAAAAGAGTCAAAACGGTAACATTAAAAGCCATTATTCTCGCCCACATACAAAATTGTCATCCACAGTAATACGTTTATGTTCGAGCTCTAAAACTGGAACACCGTCTGTGTGAAATGGGATCATACAAATTTCTCTATCATTTGATACCTCTAAAATATCCCCCGCACCATAATTATAAATTGCCTTAACATGACCTAAATCCAAGCCATTTAAAGTTGTAACGCTGCACCCCAAAAGATCAATATGATAATAAGCCTCATCATCAATCTTAGGAAGACTAGCGCGCTCAACATATAATTTTACGCGGCGATATTTTTCAGTATCATTTCTTGTTGTTACACCATCAATTTTAGCAATGAAGGCATCTTTAGTAGATTTAGCAGTAAACTTTAAATCCATTCTTTCACGCTTTTCATTCAAAATGACAGGGTATGATTTAATGTCGGCTGGAATTTGAGTAAATGACTTTACCAATACCATGCCACTTACTCCATGAGGAGCAGTAATCACACCGATACAAACAAGATCTAATAAAGAATCAGACACTGGATTTTAATCCTTACTCAGCCACTGGCGTTTCAGCTTCAACAACTGGAGCTGCGGCCGCTGCGGCTGCATCTGCTTTTGCTTGAATTTCTGCTGCTTTTGCTGCAGCTTGAGCAGCAATCTCTTTTTCACGGGCAGCTTCTTCAGCTTTCATTCTTTCTTGTGCCTTTTTCTTAGGCAAAGACTTTACAGGTGTCTCAACATATTCTGGCATAGGCGCAAGCTTTGCGTATCCTAAGAATTTTGCGACACGGTCTGTTGGCTGTGCACCCACTGAAAGCCAGTATGTTACACGTTCTGCTTGTAAAACGACACGCTTGTCATTATCACGTTCAAGCATAGGGTTATATACACCTACTTTTTCAATAAACTTACCATCACGTGGGCTTCTTGAGTCTGCAACCACAATACGATAGTAAGGCTGCTTTTTTGCGCCAGCTCTGGCTAAACGAATTTTTAACGCCATTCATATACTCCTTAAATATTTATTTATTTGAGCCGTCCAGGATTAAATCCTGTCAGACCGTTTTTTAGAAAATTAAGCTTACCCAGCTTTCCAAGCTTTGCTAATTTTCCAAATTTTTTTGTTGCCGCCCCCATCTCTTGATGCATTTTAAGTAAGCGGTTTACATCTTGCACTTGCGTTCCTGAACCTTTTGCAATTCGTCTTTTACGAGAAGCATTCAAGATACCAGAATTCGCACGTTCTTCTTTCGTCATTGACCGAATAATGGCCAACATACGAGTTAAAACTTTATCGTCCATCAAATTAGAAGGAATTTGACTTTTCATCTGCTCCATTCCTGGAAGATGACTCATAATGGTTGAAAATCCACCCATTTTAACCATTTGCTCAAGCTGAACTGCAAAATCGGATAGGTCAAGCATCCCACCATCTTGCATTTTCTTAGCCATCGCTTCAGCGTTTTTCATATCAAAGTTTTCAAGGGTTTTTTCAACCAAAGAAACAATATCGCCCATATCCAAAATACGCTCAGCTATACGCTTTGGGTGAAACACCTCTAACGCATCTACTTTTTCGCCAAGACCCATAAATTTGATTGGGCATTTTGTTACAGCGCGCATAGACAAAGCCGCGCCACCTTTTGCGTCGCCATCAACTCTGGTCAAGATAACGCCTGTAAGAGCCACCTTCTCCATAAAGCCTTTTGCAACATTAACGGCATCTTGTCCTGTTAAACTGTCAGCAACAAGCAAACTTTCCGATGGAGAGATAATTTTTTCAATCTCCACCAATTCGTTCATCAAAGCATCATCAATTTGCAAACGCCCTGCTGTGTCAAATAAAACCACATCATAGACCCTACCCTCGCTCATACCACGTTTTGCAATTTGAGCTGGTGTTTGGTTTTGAATAATTTCAAGAGAATCAACACCAATGCTTTTTGCCAGTATCTCAAGCTGTTCTTGAGCTGCAGGTCTGTATATGTCCAAAGAAACAAGAAGAACCTTTCGCCCTTCTTTTTCTTTTAAACGCTTAGCAAGCTTTGCTGTAGTTGTTGTTTTTCCTGACCCTTGAAGACCCAACATTAAAATTGTTGCAGGATACTTTCCTTGCAATTTCAAATCGCCCGAATCACTCCCAAGAACCTCAATCAAATGATCTTGAACAATCTTTACAACCAAATGCGCCGGATTTAAGCTACTTAAAACTTCGGCGCCAATTGCTTTTTCTTTGATGCTTTCAATCAATTCCTTCACAACACTTAACGCCACATCCGCCTCAAGCAAGCTGATACGAATTTCGCGCAGCGCAAGCTCTACATCATTTTGAGATAATGTTCCTTTTCCGCGCAGCTTTGCGAAAACAGATGTTAATTTTGACGTCAAATTTGCAAACATAAAACTCTCTTTTAAATCCATAACAAAAATGCCAGTGCATGTAACTTCATGGACTAGCGTTTCATTATCGTTTCTATTACTTTTACAGTACCCCAATCCCCTATAAAATGCAAGAAAAATTATTTTTCAGCTGGGTTTTACTTTTTAAAACAACTCCAATATACAACATCAATTACTACAGGGATAGGGCTTTGATTAAACGACGCACTTAAAGACTTATACAAATATTTTGGGAAATACGCTTGATTTGTGAGGCCATTTTTTTGTCCTGATTTACGCAAATCACCCATCATTGATTCAAAAGAGGAGTATTCAAAAATATACGTTTCAATGTCCACAACAATTTGATCGAATCCTGCCGCATTTAAAAGCCCTATTAAAGATTTGGGCGAAATTAACGGACTGAAACGCTGAGCGACTTTTCCGCAAATTTCCAATTCTTTTTTAATAAAAAAGGTTTTGATATCATAAAGACTGTCTCCGCCAATAAAACATCCCTGAAATGGATCTGATTGCTTTAACGATTTATGGATCCCTCGGAAATATAGCAACGGATCATCAATCCAATGAAGCTCCATAAACGAAGAAATTGCTTGATTCGGGGTTTTTAAAAAAGAAGAGCGTTCTTTGAAAGATGAAATAATGGGAAATGTGAAAAAATCAACATTTGAAAAATTAAAAGCTTGAAATCGTTTTTGTAAAAGACTTTGATTAAACATGAGGTTCAAATTTTAAACAATAAAAAAGGTCTCGAGCAAGAAAGGAGATAAAAACCCGAGACCTTTTATTTTACGTATTTACGCGTAAACTAATTTATATAAATTAGTTTTGTGTAATACGGAAACCAACTTCAGCGAAGATGTTCCAAGATTTTGAATCTGTGAATGTAGTACCATCGACCAAATCTTTATTATCTTTGTTATTTGCTGCTGTCCACTTTACTTCTGTTGGCAAGAAGTTATATTTTCCACCAACGGTAAGAATGAATCTGTCTGTTGCCGCAAAATCAATAGCCGCTCCAGCTGCCGCACCCATAACCCATTCAGAAGCAACAGTGCCGCTTGCCTTTGGTGTAAGATTTTGCTTTGCATAAGTGACTTCACCGATAACGCGACCAGCGATTTTTGGTGAGAAAACCATACCCAAAGAAAGGTTCAAACCACCACCAAAACCGGAATCAAGCTTTACGCCATCTTTAAGTTGTGCTTTGTTGTTTTCTGGCTTTGCAGCATCATCTGGTTTTCCTTCGATTTTGAACATATCCATGAAACCGATTACGCCAGCGCCAACCAACATGTTGTTCGCCATTACTTTTGTGTAACCAAGATTCACACCAATTTTACCAAGACCGTTGTTATCAACAACGCGATCAACCGCAGCAACAACAGGTGTAACACCAGCAGCAGAAGCAGGTGTAACACCGCCAGCATCAGTTACAGTTACAAAACCCCAATCACCCAAGAGAGATCCTCTGAAACCGGAGAAGTTATCATCAGCTTTTACTGCTGATGTCATTGAAAGAGCTGCAGCGATTACTGCTAAAGAAATTTTTTTCATTTATTTAATCCTTTTAATTATTAAGTTATACTTTTTTTTAATTCCGAAGCGAAAACTGTTTCACCTCACTTCATACTCAGCATCTAACCCCAAACGAACCCCAAAGTCAATCTTTTAGAAGAGCTGTGTTTGTATTTACACCACACCTGTTACACAAAAGACACAAAAAATATCAAAAAATATGCTTAAAAATGGATTTTTGACATTAAATGATTTGACTTTTAACAAAAGATTGATCAAAATTTCCTCTAATCAATATTAAAAATCCTGAAAGGCTTAAATCATATGATTATTTCCATTACACAAACCTCTTCTACCAAAATTGGTATTTTCCCTTGCTTTGAAAACAAAACATTAAGCAAAGCCGCAAAAACTTTTGATGAAACAGGATTGATCCAGGACACGTTAACCCACAATATATTTAGTGGGAAAAAAAGTGAAGTTCTTGTTATTCCAACATCAAACACAGATTACACACATGTCATCCTTATTGGAATGGGTAAAGAAACCAGCCTTACAACAACTGATCACATGGCGTTTGGAGCTAATGCTCTCAAGCCCTTACGTGATTTAAGGGCCGTTAGCGCAACATTATTTGCCCAAGACTTGGATTCGCCTCAAGCAGCATTTGGTGCGCTTTTGAAATCTTGGCAATTTGATAAATATAAAACTAAAAAACGCGATGAAGCTATGCTATATTTAGAGACACTCGAAGTTCTCTCAAACAACTCTTCGCTTGATGCAAAGACCTTTGAAGACCTTCAAGCTGTGGCACAAGGCGTTTTCTTTACGCGAGAACTTATCTCAGAGCCTGCCAATATTATTTACCCAGAAAGCATGGCAGAACGTATTCAAGAGCTTTCCAGCCTTGGTGTAAAAGTTGAAATCCTTGGCGAAGAAAAAATGCTGGAACTTGGCATGGGCGCACTTTTGGGCGTTGGTCAAGGGTCCATTCGCGAATCACAGCTTGTGGTTATGGAATATAATGGCGCTGGAAATGACACCCCCATTGCCTTTGTTGGAAAAGGCGTTACATTTGATACGGGCGGTATTTCCATTAAACCTGCTGATAGTATGGAAGATATGATTTTTGATATGGGCGGAGCTGGTGCTGTAGTTGGCTTGATGTGTGCCCTTGCAGGACGCAAAGCAAAGGTCAACGTTGTGGGTGTTGTAGGGCTTGTTGAGAACATGCCTTCAGGCTCCGCTCAAAGGCCAGGCGATATTGTCACAACCATGTCAGGACAAACGATTGAAGTTTTAAACACAGATGCAGAAGGACGCTTGGTTTTAGCTGACGCTCTTTGGTATACACAAACACGCTTTAACCCCAGCCATATGATTGACCTTGCCACTCTTACAGGAGCCATTATGGTTGCGCTTGGTCTTGAATATGCAGGGCTTTTCTCAAATGATGATGACTTAGCGCAAAAACTTATAAGCGCAGGATTTGAAACAGGAGAGAAAGTCTGGAGAATGCCTTTAGACAGCGCATATGATAAAGATATCGATACAGACAGAGCTGATATGAAAAACATGGGCAATGGTCGTTATGGCGGCTCTATCACGGCTGCAAAACTGCTTGAACGTTTTGTAGGTAACACAAAATGGGCACATATTGATATTGCAGGAACCGTTTGGATGAAAAAAGATGCTCCTTTCTCTGTCAAAGGAGCAACCGGTTTTGGAGTACGCCTGCTTAATGAATTTGTTAAAAGTTTTGAAAAGTGATTTCACAGGTTAGCTTTTATCATTTAACTTCAGTTCCACTTGAAAGAGCTTTGCCTCGGTTACTTGAAAAAGTATATGCATCCGGGGCTAAGGCCCTTCTTTTCTTTGATGATGAAAATACACTTAAAACAATTGATGATGCCTTATGGACGTATTCACAAATGGATTTTCTTCCTCACGGAACACATCACGAGTCTTATCCTGAGAAACAGCCTATTTATTTGACCATGGGAAATGAAAATCCAAATAATTCAGACATTGTTATTAAAATAGGAAATACAGAACATCCTTTAAGCGCTTCTTTTAAAAAGATAATCGATATTTTTGACGGCAACGATCCACAAAGTGTTCAAAATGCCCGAGAACGTTATAAAAAATACAAAGACTCTGGAAGCCCATTGGTTTATTGGAAACAAGACAGCGATGGAAAATGGGCACAACAATGATAGCCTTAAACAACAGGTAAAGTTAAAACGGCTTTTGAAACCATCATCCAAAGAACCTTATAAATCGTTGGAATCCAAAATATCGCAATTGACACAACACTTAAAGCAATCATCACAGAAAAACTAAGATGATCTTTTAAAACGCCAACATGCCCCTTAAATTCAATTTTTCCTTGAAAATATATTTCCTTGATAATTTTTAAATAATAATAAACAGATATCACACTCATTGCCAAAAGATAGATTGAAATGCCAATAGACACACCACTTCCTTTATTTTCAATAAAGGACTCAATCACATAAAATTTTACGAAAAATCCTGAAAATGGAGGAATCCCTGAAATTGAAATAAATAAAATACTCAAAATCGTGACCATATTTGGATGAGAACAATTCACAACGGACAACTCTTTGATTTCTTGAATTTTAAAACCAAGCCTTTTAAACCAAAGTAAAATTGAAAAAATTGACACCATAATCAAAGTATAAAAAGTAAGATAAATAATAGATGCGCTAATTCCATGGGAGTTTTGATTAATAAGAGGAATAATCATAAACCCCATATGAGAAATTGAACTATAGGCAAGAAGCCGTTTTAAATTGGTCTGATGCAAAGCGGCAAAAGTCCCCCACCCTACCGACAAAAGACCGCACACCATCAAGACCGCCTGCCAATCAAAATAGATGGCCTCAAACGGTCCATACAAAAGCCTTATTAAAAATCCAAAAATCGCAATTTTAGGCAAAGATGAAATAAACATCACAACAACTAAAGATGCACCTTGAAAAATATCAGGAAGCCAAAGATGAAATGGCGCTATCGATAATTTGAAAAATAAGGAGATCAAAATAAAGATACATCCAAGGCGAACAAGCATTGAAATCTCATTTTGATTTTTCATTACAAGGCTCATCTGCGAAAAAGAGAAAGTATGAATTCCACCATAAATTAAAGCAGCCCCAAAGGCAAAAAACGCCGTTGCCAGAACTCCTAAAACCATATATTTCATTGATGCTTCAGCAGAATTTTTTACCTTTGTTACCACAGCGCACATTACATACGTCGATAAGCTTAAAAGCTCTAACGACAAAAAAGCAGTTACAAAGTCATTTGAGCTTATAAGCAAAAAGCACCCCATCAAACTTGAAAAAAACAAAACAGGGATTTCTTTATTGTCAATATGCAATTCTGATAATGCCTTTCGAAACAAAGTCAAAGCACAAATAAAAGAAAACAGACAAATAAGCTTTAGATAATATGTAAAATCATTTTTAATTAAGAAAGACTCGGGACTTGAAAATCTTTTTAAAAACAACATCATCCCCAGAAGGAAAAACCCCATAATAAGTGCGAAATTAATCAAATCAGACATTTTAACTCTTATCAAAGAAAACCCTAAGCTTAAAATAAGCCCTAAAAAAATGATGAGCTCGGCAAAGTACTGCATCAAAAAATCACGCATGCATATTCCTTTCTAAAATTGTTATAATGTCTTTTATTGATGCATCAGAAATGGACATAAAAAATTTAGGATAAATTCCCATCCAGAACATCATAAACACAAGAATAATAAGAGTATTCTTTTCCCAAGAAATTACATCTTTAAGCTCTAGTGGATAATGCTCGCCACTTAGAAAAACTCTTCTGAATAAGTTAAGCATATAAACTGCACCTAAAACTATACCAAGTCCTGCAAAAAAGATTGCAGCTAGTCCAATATTATAGCTTGAGATCAGAGTATAAAATTCCCCAATAAAACCAGATGTCCCTGGAAATCCTATACTTCCCAACATCAACATAAAAAATAAAACAGCAAACTTAGGCATCATCATCGAAATTCCGCGATAGTCTTGTATAGCACGCGTATGAGTTTGCCTATATAAAATACCAACACACATGAACAAACCACTTGAAATGATTCCATGGCTAAGCATTTGATACATAGCTCCGGCCACTCCTTCATATTTAAACGTAAACATTCCAAGCGTTACATACCCCATATGCGCGATCGATGAATAAGCAATCATCTTTTTTAGATCAGTTTGAACAAAGGCGATTAAAGATGCATAAATAATTCCAAAAATACTTAATACTTGAACAAACGGTGCAAATGTTTCCGATGCCAGTGGAAACATTGGAAGACAGAAACGTAAAAATCCATACCCGCCGAGCTTCAGCAATATTCCTGCAAGTAGAATAGACCCAGACGCCGGTGCTTGAACATGCGCATCCGGCAACCAAGAGTGGAAAGGAATCATAGGGATTTTAACAGCAAACCCTATAAAAAATACAACCCATAAAATATGTTGAAATTGAGAAGAAAAATTAAAATTTAAGGCGATGCGCATACTTGTAGAATCAATATGAAAGCACATCGCAATAATTCCAATTAACATCAATACAGATCCAGTTAAAGTGTAAAGTACAATTTTAAAACTTGCATAGACTCTATTTTCTGAGCCCCAAACACCAATAATCATAAACATCGGGATAAGCGAGCCTTCAAAGAAAATAAAAAACATAATCATATCAATAGAAATAAAAGCACCAATCAACATAAACTCAAGAAGCAAAATATTGGCATAAAAAGACTTTGTCTCAGATATAATTGTTGTTCTTGCTGCAATAATCGCAATCATACAAATAAAAGATGTTAACAGCAAAAAAATCATTGAAATTCCATCAATTCCTATATGGTAACGAATATCAAGAACTGGCAACCATGGCGTTTTTTCAATAAATTGAAAGTTGTCTAAAACACAGTCAAATTGAATAAAAACAAATAGAGTAAAGATAAACGTAAACAAAGATACAAAAAAAGCAAGGTTCCTTGTATTTTTAAGCGCATTTGAAGATGAATCATCAATAAGAAAAATACCTAAAAATCCAACAACTGGCATGATCCACAATAACGTTAAAATCGGCAAAGAATCAACCATTGAAATATCTCCATAATAATACACAAGGAATCATCAAAACTATAAACCCTAAAACAATTATCACATAATCACTTATATATCCTGTTTGTAGCCGTTTTACTTGAAATCCTATTTTATTAGCAGCATAAGATAAAAAATTAGGCCCCATATTTTCAATGATTTTCTCATCTCCAATTTTCCAAAAAATTCGCCCTAAAAAAAACATAGGCTTTACAAATAACACATCATATAACTCATCAATAAACCATTTGTTCAAGAAAAACTTATAAAAACCATCTAACCTTTTTCTAATAACTCTATTCAATGCAAAGCCTTTAACATAAATTATCCATGCCAATAAAAGACCTCCCAGCGGGAAAATAATTAAAGGGTCAAGATAGCTAAAAGAAGGAATTTTTAAAAATGTAACCCCACTCCCTTTCCAAAATCCATCAGATGCACCTAAAAATAAATGATGAGTTGAAATCCCTATGGCCCCTGCAAAAACAACAATTACAAGCAAAGGCAGCAACATAGACAATGAGGATTCATGGATATGGGCAACAACTTTATCATCTGATCTTTCTTGTCCATGAAACACAAGGAATAATAAGCGGAAAATATAAAAAGATGTTAAAAATGCAACCAATAAAGAAACACAATATGCAAACAAGCCTATCTGTGTTGTATTATGGGACAAAACGTGGATAATGCTTTCTTTTGAAAAGAATCCAGAAAATGGTGGAAATCCAGCCAAAGCCAAACTTCCTATCCACATCACAAAATATGTATAAGGAATATACCGAAATGCATGACCCATTTTTTTAATATTCTGCTCATCAGAAAATGCATGTATCACAGACCCTGCACCTAAGAAGAGAGCTGCCTTAAAAAATGCATGCGTAAATAAATGAAAGATTGCTCCTGTATAAAAACCACTTCCAATAGACATGAACATAAAGCCCAGTTGACTGCAAGTTGAAAAAGCAATGACACGCTTAATATCTGTTTGCGCCATAGCAACTGTTGCCCCAAATAAAGCTGTAATTGAACCTATAATTAGAATAATATTTTTTGCAAAAGGAGCAACTTCTAAAAAAGGCGAGCATCTGACCATTAAAAAAATACCTGCTGTTACCATAGTAGCCGCATGAATCAAGGCAGACACAGGCGTTGGCCCTTCCATAGCATCAGGCAACCAAACATGTAACCCAAATTGAGCGGATTTTCCCATAGCACCAACAAACAACATCAAAGCTATAAAATCAAAAAGTGAAATGCCGCAACAAAAAGAAGCATTAGAAATTGTTTTAATTTTTAAAAAAACAGCCGAAAACTCAAATGTGCCGAATGTAAAATAAATCATGGCCATAGCAATGATAAGGCCTAAATCTCCAACACGATTGACTATAAACGCTTTTTGTGCCGCATAATTGGCGCTATCTTTATGATGCCAAAAACCAATTAAAAGATATGAACACAAACCAACACCTTCCCATCCACAAAAGAGCTGAATAAAATCGTTAGATGTCACTAAAAGCAACATAAAAAATGTAAACAAGCTAATCAGCAGCATAAAACGTGATTTTGATTTGTCATGATGCATATACCCAATTGAATACACATGAACAACAAATGATACGGTTGTGACTACAAAAAGCATAATTTTAACCAAAGGATCGAACTTTAAAGACCAATATGTATTCGAATGATCTAAAGAAAGCCAAACAAAAATATTCATGACATCAGGTATTTTTCCAAAAAAATTCTGCAATCCTGGAATAAATAATAACATCGACAAAACCATTGAAATTCCAACACCAGCGGTTGTTAAAATACTCACTCCAATAAATTTAATTTCGTATTCAAGCATCCATGCCACGATACACATCAAAAGAGGCAAAAAAACAATCAAGCCTAAAATCATGAGTCATCCCTTCATTTGGTCATCTTGGTGAATCGAAATCGTTCCTTTTTCTTTAAAATAGAAAAGAACTATCGAAAGCCCAATAGCAATTTCAGCAGCACCAATAGCAAGCAAAAAGATAGAAAACAGCTGTCCATCTATATGGTTCTCAAAAAAAGAAAAACCCACAAAAAGGATATTTGCAGCAAGCAACATTAACTCAGCGCAAAGCAGCATCACTATAATATTATGAGTATTAATAATCACGCCAACAATTCCAATCGAGAATAAAAGAACTGCAAGCCCTATAAAGTGCATCATGTTGATCATTTAAGACCCTTTCCAAATTCTACTTTCACCAATTTCACGCAATCACTTCTATTCTTCTCATTTTGATCTGAAACATTTTGCTTTTTCATTTTCTCATGAAAGGTAAAAGTATTTTTCGTAATTAAAATAGCGCCAACCATAGCAATCAATAAAATCACTCCAGTAATAATTAAAAGATGATAATTATCTTGAAAAATAGAAATTGATAAATCTTTCAATGTTAATTCATGATGCTTTTTAATTATTGAAAATTTAAAACTTCTCACAAGAATAAAAATAATTTCTATAGAAAAAATAACTCCCAAAATAATAGCAAAAACTTTTTTTCTAGGTGAGATTTTTTTCGTATTTTGATGCCAAACTCCTTCAAGCGTCATCACAACAAACATAAAAAACACAGCAACAGCCCCCACATAAACCGTAATTAACACCATAGAAAGGAACTGTGCATTTAAAAGCAAATAAAGACCTGCTGCCCCTATAAACGCCACCACTAATGATAACACGTTATAAATTGGATCCTTAAACGATGCCACAGCAAGTCCCGCACAAAGAATCAATAAACTAAAAGAATAAAAAACAAATTGCTCTATCATTTCATGTATACTTCTCATTTTTCTTTAAATTGGATGATATAATTTCTTCAAATCTATCTCCATTTTCAAGTAATTTTTCTTTCGTGTAAATCAATTCTTCTTTTGTATATGTTGCAAATTCATAATTAGGTCCTTGCACAATTGCGTCCACTGGACACGCCTGCTGACAAAGTCCACAATAAATACACTTGGTCATATCAATATCATATCTTATGGCCTTACGAGAACCATCTTCCCTTGCTTGAGACACAATCGTAATTGCTTGAGCTGGGCATATTGCTTCACATAATTTACATGCAATACATCTTTCTTCCCCATTCTCATAACGACGCAAAGCATGTTCACCTCGAAATCTTGGGCTTAACTCATTCTTTTCAAATGGATAATTCAATGTCACTTTTGGTTTGAAAAAATATCGCAATGTCATAAGAAGGCCGCTTAATATATCATAAAGAAAGATATGCTTGATCTTATTAAACAAATATTTTGATTTAAACATGAGGCACCGCCAATTTAAAATACAACGACACAAATGCAGTTAAGACAAGCCAACCAAAACTTAAAGGCAGAAAAACTTTCCAACCAATCCGCATTAATTGATCATATCGATACCTTGGCAGGGTTGCCCTGATCCAAATAAAAATAAAAATAATACAGCAAGTTTTTAAAGAAAACCAAATAAAAGGATGTACTACACCTTCTACAATAGGAAGCCACCCCCCTAAAAATAAAAGCGTCGTAATTGCTGACATTAGAATTACATTTGCATATTCACCAAGCATAAATAAAGCAAATGGGAAAGAAGAATATTCAACATTATACCCACCAGCAAGTTCAGCCTCTGCCTCTGGAAGGTCAAAAGGGGTCCTGTTTGTTTCGGCTAAAATAGAAATCAAAAAAAGAATAAACATTGGGAAATGAGGAATCACATACCACATTTTTGTTTGTGATATCACAATGTCATAAAGATTCATGGATCCAGATGAAATCAAAACAGACATAATAATCAATCCAATTGAAACTTCATATGAAATCATTTGAGAACAGGATCGTAGCGCGCCCAAAAAAGCATATTTTGAATTACTTGCCCAACCTGCAATCATAATTCCATAGACATTAAGTGATGAGATCGCAAAAATATAAAGAACCCCCACATTTAAATCTACAAAAGCTTTCCCAAATCCAACAGGAACAACAGCCCATGCCATAAGAGAAAAAGAAAAAGTTAATAATGGCGCAAGCAAAAATAAAAACTTATTAGCTTTAATTGGAATAATGATTTCTTTGTGCAAAGCCTTAACTGCATCTGCGATAGGCTGTAATAATCCAAATGGTCCCACAGTGTTAGGCCCTTGTCGCAATTGCATAAAACCAATCACTTTGCGTTCAAAGTACACCAGATAAGCAACCATTAAAACTAATGCAATAATCACAAAAAGAATCTGTAATGAGGTAATTAAAATATTCATGATATTTTTCCTTTCCCAAATTTAGATACTTTTTGCAAAGTAACGCTATGACGAGAAATGACATCTGTTTTATAAAAATCGCCTTTAGCACAAGATACCAACTCAGAATTGAAATCTGTTTTCTCTAGAACAGTTCGCAATTGATATTTTTTCTCCTCCAATACCACATACATATTTGACCTTACTTCTTCAAGTGTATTAAATGGCAAAGGATTTCCCAACACTCCTGATAAGGCTCTAAAAATTTTCCAATCTTCTTTTGCACAACCTTGAGAACTCACAGCAGGAAGGGTTTGCTGAACTCTCCCTTCAAGGTTAATATAAGTTCCACTTTTTTCTGCAAAGCTAAGCCCTGGAAGCACAACATCTGCAATCTTTGCTCCTTTTTCGCCATGATGCCCTTGATACACAACAAATGTTTTGGGAGAAGGTACAATACGATCATCGTCCACTCCTAATAAATATAACATATCAAGTTGATCATTATTTGCAGCTTGAATAATGCCTTCACCGCCTAAATCGCAAAATATTTTTAAATCCAGAGCACCGATACGTGAGGCGTATTTATGCAAAACGTTTACTTTCTCAAATGACCCAAGTATGGAATAAATATCAGATCGACAAAGCATTTGAGATCCTAAAATCACAGTGAAATTTTTAAATTTTTCAATATCTTTAAGAGTATTGCCTAAATAAGTATAAGGGTAAGTTAAATCGACCTCATCCCCGATAACGAAAATTTTTGCATGACCTGTGCGATATGCACTGCGAAGACGTAAATTCAAGATTGGCGCTTCATATCTGGGGTTAGCTCCAATGATTAAGATGTTTTTTGCATTTTCAATATCTGAGAAAGATTCGTTGAATGTGTAAAAATTTCTTGAAATATCAGATATTTTTTCACCATCTAATCGCGCGTCCAAATGAGTTATAGATAGATTTTTCCAAAGCTCACGCATCGCAAACATACTCTCTGCATCCGCTAAATCACCAACAAGTCCGGCTATTTTATGGGGCTCTATTGATTTTATTTTTTGAGCAATAAACTCTAATGCATCCACCCACTCTGCTGCCTGCAATTTTCCATTAATTCGAATATAAGGTCGATCTAAACGTTGAACTTTAAGACCTTCATATAGCAATCTGGTTTTGTCTGTAATCCACTCTCCATTGATTTGATCGCAAGATCTTGGCAAAATTCTCATAATTTCTTCATCTCTTGAATCAATACGAATATGAGCACCAACTGCATCGCTAATATCGATTGAGTCTACGGATTTAAGTTCCCAACTGCGTGCTTTAAATTCATATGGCTTAAAAGTTAATGCACCCACAGGGCATAAATCAATCACATTTCCTGAAAATTCAGAGGACATCGTTCCTTCGATGACGCTTGCAATTTCCATATGCTCTCCTCTTCCAAGGGCACCCATTTCTGGAATTCCTGCGATCTCTGTAGCAAAGCGGACACATCTTGTGCAGTGAATACAGCGCGTGAGCACTGTTTTAATGATAGGACCAAAATCTTTATCCTCAACAATCCGTTTCTGTTCATCAAATCTTGACTGTTGTCTTGCATACCCGCGGGTAATATCTTGCAGATCACACTCTCCTCCTTGATCGCAAACTGGGCAATCTAATGGGTGATTGATTAATAAAAATTCAAGTGCCCCTTCCCTTGCTTTTTTCACCATTGGGCTATTGGTATGAATAACCATTCCCTCTGAAACAACTGTGGCACAGCTTGCAACCGGCTTTGGAGATTTTTCTTGCTCAACAAGACACATTCTGCAATTTCCCGCAATGCTCAGTTCTTTATGATAACAAAACACAGGGATCTGAACATCAAGCTCCCTGCAAGCCTGAAGAACTGTTGTTCCTGATTCTGCTTGTACACAAATACCATCAATGACAACATTAACTTTAACCATTGGCTTGCCTCTTTTCAATTTCAGATCTAAAATGACGAATTAAACCCTGAACAGGCCATGCCGCGGCATCGCCCAAAGCACAAATAGTATGTCCTTCAATCTCATAAGAAACATTGAGCAGCAAATCAATATCCGATATTTTTCCTTCTCCTTTGGCTAGCTTTTCTATAATTCGCCACATCCATCCAGTGCCTTCCCTGCAAGGAGAACATTGACCACAGCTTTCATGGGCGTAAAACCTTGAAAGCTTTGCAATTGCTTGGACAATATCAGTTGATTTATTCATCACAATTACGCCGGCTGTTCCAAGCCCAGATTGCACCGCTTTTAAAGAATCAAAATCCATCAGAACTGTATCACAAATAGACTTTGGGAGCAATGGAACTGAAGAACCTCCGGGAATAACTGCCAGCAAATTATCCCATCCTCCAATCACTCCACCTGCGTATTTTTCAATCAAATCCTTTAAAGGAATTCCCATTTCTTCTTCGACTGTGCATGGTTTTTGAACATGCCCTGAAATACAAAAAATCTTAGATCCTGAATTGTTAGGACGGCCAAGTCCAAAAAACCAAGAACTACCTTTGCGTAAAATAGTAGGAACAACGGCTATTGTTTCAACATTATTGATAATTGTAGGGCATCCATATAATCCCTTTTGAGCTGGAAATGGAGGTTTTAATCTGGGCTGCCCTTTTTTTCCTTCTAGACTTTCAAGAAGAGCTGACTCTTCCCCACAAATATACGCACCCGCACCCTTATGCACATATAAATCAAAATCCCATCCTGATTTTGCTGCGTTTCTTCCTAAAAGTTTAGCCTCATATGCCTCATCAATTGCTTTTTGTAAGATTTCTGCTTCTTTATGGTATTCACCCCGAACATAGATATATGCTATATGCGCACCAATTGCAAAACCAGCAATCAAAGCGCCTTCTATCAGTTTATGCGGTTCTGATCTTAAAATATCACGGTCTTTACAAGTCCCTGGTTCGCTTTCATCAGCATTAATAATCAAGTAATGTGGACGACCGTCATCGCATCGAATAAAAGACCACTTCATGCCAGTTGAAAACCCTGCGCCTCCCCTTCCTCGAAGTCCTGAAGCTTTAATTTCATCAACAATAGAATGAGGATCACATTTTAAAAGAGAAGATGTTCTATTCCAATCTCCACGTTTTTTCGCGTGCTTTAAATCCCAAGGCTCTTGACCATGCAAATTTGTAAAAATACGATCATGAATTTCAATCATGATTCCCTCTTAATTTATCAATAAGAGCTATAATGGATTTTTCATCCAGATCTTCATGATAATCATCATTAATTTGAACCACGGGCGCATTCACACAAGCGCCCAAACACTCAACTTGCTTAAGCGTAAACATCCCATCTTGTGTTGTTTCATTCATATCTATACCAAGGTATTTTTTACACGCATGTTCCACAGTCTCAGCTCCTCTTAGCCAACAAGGAGTTGTTCTGCAAAATTGCATCAAATATTTACCCACTGGTTTTAAATTAAACATAGAATAAAAAGTCACCACCTCATAAACACGCATAAATGGCATTTCAAGCTTACTCGCAACCTCTTCAATCACTGATTTTGAAATCCAACCTTCATTTTGCCTTTGCCCCATTTCTAAAAGAGGTAAAACAGCACTCTGTTTGTGATCATTTGGATATTTTTTTAGAATATTTTCGATAACATCTAAACTGTTCTCACAAAATGCAAATTTTGGATCTGTATCTAAAAGCTCATAGCTCATCTATCAACCTCCCCAAAAACAATATCTAAGGACCCTATAATGGCGCTTAAATCCCCTAAAAGATGCCCTTTGGACATTTTTTCAAGCGCTTGCAAAGCAGCAAAGCCTGTTGATCTGATTTTGCATCGATATGGCTTATTAGATCCATCAGAAACCAAATGAACACCAAATTCTCCTTTGGGAGATTCAACAGCTTTATAACATTCCCCTTTTGGCACATCAAACCCATGAGTAAAAAATTTGAAGTGATGGATAAGTGCTTCCATGGACTCTTTTATTTCACCCCTTTTTGGAGGATGCACATGTAAATCATCAACAATTATATCACCTTGTGGCATTTTTCTGATACATTGGCGCATCAACTTTAAGCTTTGATACATTTCTTCTAGGCGCACCAGATAACGGCTATAGCAATCTCCATGGTTCCCTATGGGAATATCAAACTCTAATTGATCATAAATTTCATAAGGCTGAGCTTTACGCAAATCCCATGGAATTCCAGATGCGCGTAAAATCGGCCCAGTTAATCCATACGATAGAGCATCTTGATGTGAAATGACTCCAATATCAATCGTTCTTTGCTTGAATATTCTATTATTAGTCAACAAGTGATCAAGATCACGTATTGTTTTTTCAAGGGATGGGAAGTATTCTTCTAAATCTCTCAAGAAACCCTCTGGCAAATCTTGCTGAACGCCCCCAACCCTGAAATATGCGGCATGAAATCTTGCTCCACTCACACGTTCATAAAACCCCAACAACACTTCACGTGCTTCAAAGCCCCATAATATCGGGGTGATTGCCCCAACATCCATCGCGAAAGTTGTTACGTTTAAAAGATGATTTAAAATACGTGTCATTTCACAAAAAAGAACACGGATATACTGCGCACGCAACGGAGGCATTATTCCCATCAATTCTTCAGTTGCCAAAACAAAAGCATGTTCTTGAGACATTGGGGATACATAGTCCAAGCGATCAAAATAAGGTAGCCCTTGGGTGTATGTTTTATGTTCTAACAGTTTTTCAGTTCCTCTGTGCAAAAGACCGATATGGGGATCAACCCTTTCCACCACCTCTCCGTCCAAATCAAGAATCAATCTTAAAACTCCATGAGCTGCTGGATGTTGAGGACCAAAATTAATAGTAAACTTTTTAGCAGAACTATTTGTCGTCATACTTAACCCCCTTCCAGTCACTTTCAAAATCAAATTCACGAAACATTTGAGGTAAATTTACAGGCTCATATACAATTGATCTTGAAATCTCATCATACTTTACTTGCGTGTGGCCAAATAATGGAAAATCTTTTCGCAATGGATGTCCCTGAAAATCATAATCTGTTAAAATACGACGCAGATCTGGGTGATCCTTAAAGACAACGCCATACATATCAAAAATTTCACGCTCATACCAGCCTGCATTCATAAAAAAAGGCAACATACTGTCTATAGCATCACCTTCTTCACAAGTAATTTTAACTTGAGCGCGGCAGTTATGATACATGCTCAGTAAATGATACACCACTTCAAATCTAGGCGATTTTGGATAAAAATCAATTCCCACAATATCGATTAATTGATGAAAAGCACAATCTGGATGATCTTTTAGAAAGGCTAGAACATGGCTTAAATCTCCCAGAGAACATAAGATTTTTAAGATCTTTTTATCCCAAAAGATATCCAATCCTTCATCAGAAAACGCAGATGATATAATTTTATAAATATGATCTGAACCCATCATCTTTTCACCGTGCAAAGCCCTCTGATGATTTTTTTCTTGAGTAGCAAGATGCCGTATAACAGAGCTTCTGCTGTAGGAGGGCATCCTGGAACATATACATCAACAGGAACTATTCGATCACACCCCCTAACAACTGAGTATGAAAAATGATAATACCCACCTGCATTAGCGCATGACCCCATAGAAATCACATATCTTGGCTCTGGCATTTGATCGTATACTTTACGTAAGGCAGCTGCCATTTTATTAGTTAAGGTCCCTGCGATAATCATCAAATCTGATTGACGTGGGCTGGGTCTAAAAAACATACCGTATCGATCTAAGTCATATCTTGAAACCGCTGTGTGCATCATTTCAACACCACAACAAGCAAGGCCAAACGACATAGGCCAAATGGAATTGCCTTGAGCCCAATGAACCAAATCATCCAATTTTGCCATTACAAAACCTTGTTGCTGAGCTTCTTGCGCGTAATCCTTCAAAAGAGAATCATGATTTATTTCCATTCTAAAGTCCCCTTCTTCCATTCATATACAAAACCCACGACTAAAATCGAAAGAAAGGCCATCATAGAATAAAATCCACTCCATCCTAAATCACCAAGATAAACCGCCCATGGAAATAAAAAAATAATTTCAATATCAAAAATAATAAAAAGTAATGCTATCACGCTGTATCTGATATCAAAAGGAAGTCTTGCGTCATCAAAAGCTGTAAAGCCACACTCATAAGCTGAGTTTTTCTCTAAATCTGGTTTTTTAGGAGACCTGATATATGTAATCAAAACAAGAGCAAAAGCAAACCCAAAGGCAAATACACCAAAAATCAAAATAGGTAAATATTGAAACAGCGATTCGCCCAATTTCAGGCCCCTTTTATTGTTATTTTTTTTAAGAAGAATAGTATACTAATTGCATTTCTTTTCCAACTATTCAATTAAGCATCTTTAATAAAAAAAGTAAACAAAAGGTTAATTTTTGATATTTAAAAAATCATAGCGTACTGTTTTTAAAAAAGATGTATTATGTGGATTGAAATATATAACAAGTCAAGAAAATTTCAAGATTATTAAAAACCTTTTAAACTCTAATAATTTACTCATTTCAAAGGTGCTGCATTCATTTGAACAAGCGTATAAATTGTTCGCGCTAAATTATCCAAATAAATCGAAATATGATTTTGAAAATAACTCTCATCATCATAATCAAAGCCAACGCCTTCTATGAAAAATTCTGGAGATGATTTAAGTGCATTTTTCATAGTGATTTCTTGATAATAAACAAAAGGCTGAGATGATATAGAAAGACACTTTCCAGGAGTTGGATTTGTTGCCATCCACGCATCCACCGTATCATGAGTCGTTGCACGAATTGCGCCTGTCTTCTTAGTCCCTAGAATAAATTCAATGTTTATTTTTTTCAAAGCATCTGGGAGATCGGCATTTTTCCAAACCCAAAGAGCTCCTTGATTTTCATTGTCAAAACCTGATTCTGCTTGTTCTGATGGTGTTAAACTTCTCTCTCCAGTTAAAAAAACAATCTTGGTTTTATTTGAAATTAAAATATTTTGATTTTTCACTAGACGAATTAAAGTGTTCACACGTTCACGCATGTTGCCAATTGTAGATCCGTTAATTAAAATATAATCATATTCTTTTGATTTTGGTAAAATATGGCCAATACTCCCAATTTCTTGAAATAAAGACTTAAGCTTTGGAATATTTATGCCGTCAAAGGATCTTTTATCTTCCCATCTTTCTTGACCCGCCTTTCTTAAAAAAGAAGCCTGCGCTATAGAATTTAATTCTTCCAGGCTTACTTGATCTGAAATGGGAGAAAAAACTTTAAAAATATCAATGATTGATTTTGTAGGAGTTCCACTATTGTCTATAATTTTCGCGAACAGGAAAAAGGGAATACATAAAAATACAAAAAATAATTTAATCATTAAAACCTCTTTATTTTGAATAGATATCAATAAAAAAAGCCCTCTAAAATTAGAGGGCTTTTTATTTTATTTACAATACAAAGAATTATTTCTTTTTCTTTGCAATTGCGCCTGTAAGTTCTTGGAACTTTGTGCTCAATTTCAAAACAGAAAGCAACCAAAGAATCACGATACCAATTACAATTGGAGCAATAATTGGAACCAATTGATAAAGAGCAGCACCGCTTGTTGTTAAAAGACCCATTTGAATATAAGATCCAAGTGATTTTCCACCGCGACCGCCAATAACATCCACAGCTGCTTTACCCTTTGTTTTAAGTTCAGGATCAAGTGGAATGTAGGCCATTTCTTTTGTTGGATCAAAAAGTGAATACTTCACAGCTTTTCCGAATGCATTTACGAACAAGCCAAGAACTACAGCAAACACAATTAATTCACGATTGATAACGCCTTTAGAGATTGCTTCAACAATGGACATTCCAGCAGGAATGAGCGTATTGTTATAATAGATCACACCAAAGAAAACCAAAATACCTGCCAAAAGAACAGCAGGCGTAATCATTGCGCATGCTTTCCATGAAAAACGACGAAGCAGGTTACTTCCAATCAACATTAACGCAAGAGCGATCAAACCAGTTGTTGTAGAAAGACCTCCCATAACTTCGTTGTACTCAATTTCAGATGGGTAAGCAATCTTAATTTGACCCTTCCAGATACCTTCAAAAAGGTTGATTGATACGCCATAAGCAAGAACTAACATTGCAACTAAACCAAGGTATGGTGAATGAAGAATAAATTTAAAACTTTCCATCATGGAGAGCTTTTCTTTTTTCTTCTTTGTTTCGCCCATTGCTTCTGGATCATAATAACGCTTATCAGTCAAAACATTACGATTTGTCCAATAGAAAGTATAAAGCAAAATTGCACCAGCAACAATAACTCCGGCCATCAAGTATTGCAACATAAGACCAGTCTCTTGAGCTCTATCTGCTAATTTCATACTTTGAACATATCTTGATACAAGAATAATTCCAGGGCCTGACAACACTAAACCAAAATTTCCAAGAAACCCAAACATACCATAAAAACGACGTGCTTCATGAACAGGTGTGATAGAGTTTGCAAATTGCCAGAAAAGCAAAGACAAAACAGCACTCCCCCAAAGTTCAGAAAGGATATAGAATAATGTATATGTCCAGTTACCAATCAAAGGAATAATCCATTTTGCATTTGGATAAGAAGCCTGAAGAGCATGAATAGAATCAAGACTCATATGCAAAGATCCAACAAATGGATAAATAAAGTAAGGGAACAATCCAAAGAAAACTAAGAACGGCAAGGCTGTTACATAAAACAAACCTTCGCGCTTAAATACGTTAGCAGCCTTTGTGTACATGATCATAAAAATCACGGCAGAAGCAGTCACGCCAATTCCTTTAGCAAAAGATAAGCTTTCAGCGCCAGCCCCTGGTGAGTTCACCAAAATCGCATCTTTTGTGTCACGCAGTACTGTATAGATAAAAAGAATACAGAACATCATAATTCCCATAGGAAGGAATTTTTTCAATTCATGGTTGTGGATGGGCCATACGGCTTTGCGCCATCCTGTAAATTCGTCTTGTTTTTCCGACATTTGATTTTTACATCCTTATGTTATAAGTTAATATTAAAATAATTCATTCATGAGCATAAAAATACCCACACTAGTCAATGTGAACTCATCAGATCCATATTTTAAGAAGAAAGTCAAGAATATTTTATATTTTTTAAAATATTCAAGTGATATTTTTCATTTTTTATAGAAAAATCAAGTTTTATGATATTTCCAGATGGAATAATAGAACCAAAACGTTCAGGCCATTCGATCAACATTAGGGCATTTCCGTACGCATCCTCAAGTCCCAAATTATAAATCTCATTTTGATTTTCAATACGATAAAGATCTACATGCCAGACTTCTTTTGGATGTTCGCCATAGGTTTGAATGATATTAAAAGTTGGACTTGTAACATCAAGACCCGGATCTTGAAGAAATTCTCTAATAAAAAACCTTGAAAAGGTTGTTTTTCCTGCTCCTAAATCTCCATAGAGTAAAAAAATATCTCCTATTTTTGCATCAAATGCCAGTTCTTTTGAAATCGTGCATGTGTCTTCCAATGAGTTTAAAATAAGCTCAGCCATTTATCATTTCCGCTGCTTCAAGAGCACCATAAGTAATGACACCAGAAGCCCCTGCACGCTTAAAACAAAGCAAACTCTCCATCAAACTATCATTAAAGTCAAGCCAGCCATTTTGCGATGCAGCTTTCAACATCGCATACTCACCGCTCACCTGATACCCAAAAATAGGAACATGGAATTCTTGAGATGCTTTTGAAACAATGTCTAAATAAGGCATCCCAGGCTTTACAATAATCATGTCAGCACCTTCTTCAATATCCATCGCAATTTCCCTAAGCGCTTCTTTTGAATTTCCTGGATTCATTTGATAGGTCTTTTTTAAACCTTTATCAACAACTGCTTTATTGTCTAAAGCATCACGAAATGGGCCATAGAAACAAGATGAATATTTTGCGCCATAGCTCATAATCGAAACCCCATCAAAAGAAGCTGTATCTAAAGCCTGACGAAGCGCTATAACACGTCCATCCATCATATCCGAAGGCGCAATAATATCACATCCAGATTGAGCCTGAACAAGAGCTTGCGCGCATAACATTTCAATTGTTTCTTGATTGTGCACTCTCCCCTTTAAAACAACGCCATCTTGACCGTGAGATGTATATGGGTCCAGCGCAACATCGGCAATCACACCTATTTCCGGAAAAGAGCTTTTGATTGCACGTATTGCTCTACATATCAAATTATCTTCACTATATGCAAGTGTTCCTTTTTCATTTTTAAAGGCAGTATCAATAACTGGAAATAAAGCTACCGCTTTTATTCCCAGTTTTAAAGCTCGATGCACCACAGGCAACAATTCAGAAATCATCAAACGCGAAACACCCGGCATAGAGGAAATAATAGAAGATGTCCCCTCCTCCCTTATAAATAAAGGTAAAATCAAATCACCAGAGACAACACCAAATTCCTGACACATTTCACGCATCCATCCAGATGAACGCAATCTTCTAGGCCTTGAGAAAGGAAAGCTCCCTACAATCATTACTTTTTCCCAACTTTAACAAAAGGAAGCTTATCCACATTCAGCAATTTTTTTGCAACACGGTTAACATCTTCCAAAGTAACAGCTTGAACCAAATCATTACGTTTATTAAAATAATCAATATCACGCCCTGCAAGCTGAAGCCCCACCAATTGACCAGCTATTTGAGCAGTTTGCATAAAATTAAGAACATATGAATTAACAAGAGAATCTTTAGCTTTATTAACCTCTTCTTGCGTAACACCATTTTGAATGACATCTTTCCAGATTTCCTTAACCGCTTCAATAGCTTGCATCGCATTTTGAGAGCTTGTTGCCATTCCCCCGGCAAAAATATCTGATTTTTCCATATTCATAAGCCCCACGCCAACGCCATAAGTAAGGCCCCGTTTCACACGAATTTCACGCATCAAACGCCCCTCAAATCCACTTCCAAGCAAATGAAATAAAATACTAGCGGCATAAATATCTGGATCTTGAACAGAAACCCCAGGACCAGCAAATCTTATTACTGTTTGAGGAATATCCCATTCAATATGCGTGATGTCATTATTCAAAAGTGGATTAATTTTGGCTATTTCTGGCAGTTTGCTTTGAGCTGGCAAGTCACCAAAAACATTATCTACTAAGCTTATAATCTCGTCCTTAGTCATGTTTCCACATATGCCGATAATTAACCTGTCTCTTGCAAATCTTGTGGAAATAAAATCTTGCAAATCTTCTATAGCAATACTGTTAATGCTCTCAATCGTTCCTCTATTACGTCTGCCATAAGGATGATCTTTAAAAAGAATTTCTGCACCTTTTACTGAAGCAACACTCTGAGGGTTACGTTCTTCTTCTTGTATCGCAGAAATCGCTTGATCCTTGAGGACCTGCATCTGAACCGCGTCAAAACGTGGCTGCATCAACACCTCTTTTAATAAACCAAAAGCCGCGTCTTTAGCTCTGACTAATGTCACCAAAGATATATCAATATGATCCCCAGTAGATCCAACTCTCAGAGAGGAAATTGACAATTCTTCAAGCCTCCTGATAAATGCTTTATATTCAAGGTTTTTAGTTCCTTGCGTCATCAGGCTAGACGCAAATCCAGAAAGCCCTAATTTTGAATTTGGGTCGTGAACTGCTCCTGAATTTTTAAAAACGGCCCCTAAAGAAATAATATTAGAATTTTTTTCTTCAACAAACCAGACCTTAATACCTTTTTTCGTCTCAAGTGGAATAACTTGAATTGCCTGCAGTTTTGCAAAAAAACATACAGTCAAAGCACATACTAAAAGAAAATTCTTCATAACTTAAAAACTCCAATTTATTATTCTTGAGGAAGTGCGCTAGAAATTACCCGAGGAGGAACCCCAAAAATCTCTTTAATGACCTTTTTCATATCTTCTTTAGTCACCTTATCAAGGTTATCTCGCATGGATTCAATTTGATCAAGCGTAAACCCTTTAATCAGCAAGCCCCCCACAAAATTCCCATAACTTGTTGCACTATCTTTAATATAATCAAACACGTTTGTTGCTTTTGTTTTGGCAAGCTTGACATCATCATCACTTAAATCGTTCTTGACAAGATCTTCAATGAGCAAAGCCAAGCGTTTTTTTGCAAGACCCACATCTGCTCCCTTAGGAAGAGACAGCTCAATTTCAAAAGGAGCCGCAACATCAAACACAAAGCCATGATAGCTTACGCTAACATTTGTTGCGATTTTTTCTTTTTCGACCAAAGTATCATACCAAAGACCTGTTTTTCCGCTCAATAAAGATGCAACAACGTCTAATGCATAGGCTTTCTTTATATCATCTTTCCATGAAATCCCCTTAAATACAAAACTAAATGAAGGGGTGCCAAAATCTTTATCTTTAAGCTCTAATTGAGCTGTTATTTGATGATTATCCGGCTCTTGAAGATACGTTGCTTCCTCAACAGGCGCAGCAGGTATGGATCCGTAATACTTCTGAGTTAAAGCCTTTGCTTCTTCCTTGGTAATATCTCCAGATAAAATGATCATTGCGTTGCTGGGCGAATAGAATTTTTTATAAAAATTCAAGGCATCTTGATGCGTATACGTTTCCATTTCATGTTTCCACCCAATAACTGGTCTTCTATAGGGATGGTGCAAATAATAATGCGCGATCAACATTTCTGATAGCCTTCCTTCTGGAGGATTATCTCTTGTCATAAGGCGTTCTTCAATCACAACCTTTCTCTCAGATAGCGCTTCTTTTTCATCCATTGTTAAATTCACCATACGATCAGCTTCAAGCTTCATCATTGTCTCAAGATGCTTTTTATCCACTGTTTGATAGTAATTTGTGCGATCATAAGACGTTGTGGCATTATATCTTGCTCCGCACCTTTCAACAATTTTAACATATTCGCCACTTGGGTAATTTTTACTCGACTTAAACATCATATGCTCTAAATAGTGTGCCATACCGGATTTCCCAATAGGGTCATTAGTACTTCCAACTTTATACCAAACAGAATGATACACAACAGGAACGCGCGTATTCGTCAATACAAAAACACGCAACCCATTATCAAGCGTAAATGTTGAATTGGGCTGTTCTTTTGCACATACAGCTCCACTTAAAAGAAAATGAGCCAGAAAAATAAGCTTACACTTTAAGAAAAACATAGCAAAAACCTTTATTGTTAATTAAATACTTTCACAACAAATATATCAGTTATAAATATTAAAAACAATCTTATTCGCCATATTTTGGAAAATAATTCTTGCCTGTTGCAAAAATCACTCACCTTAGATAATTGACCACAATCTGATTCATCAGTTTCGCCTTCTGATCCAGAGAGTTCAGCAGCCATCCCCTGAATTGTTATAAAACTCCCCTCCATCGCGGGTTCTGCAATCGCGGAACAAAACGTTGAACATCATCAGAATGCACTCACAAAGCTGTCAAAATTTGATCATTGTATTCTTGCAATAAACCTAAAACGCTTTGTATCTGAGAAAAGCTTTCCCCTTCTCTGGCTAAAAAAAAGTCGTCTTTCTGTGCACCCTATGTATTGCGTGATTTTGAAATTCCAGGCCAAGATCTTTAAGATTATATTCAACAGGTCATTTTATTCTCTCAACTCCATAATCACGTACAAAAAATCTGACTTTATAAGATATTCGTATGCACACGCTTTTTCTTGTGAGCTAGAAAATATTTCTATAAAATTCAAACCACTTCGCCTAACATTATCCACAAAAGCCATTACTCATCTATTTTAAAAATCATGACACCTTTTACTATCTATTCATGTCAAACGTTCAATATGAAAATTATTTTGTTTATAAGTAGGCATAAACTATATAGAATTAATTCAACAAGATATAAAAAAGAGGTTAAAAATGTTTGACAAAGTTATTGGTTTTATGGTATTGTTTTTATTATCAGGCTGTTCTGGTGAAGAAGCTCAATTGGACTCCCCGAAAGATAAACAGGAAGTTCTAGCACAAAAAAAAGGAAAAATATTTGGAGAACTGAAATTCCCCATTCAGGAAAAAGAAAAGAAAGAAGAAAATAAAAAATGAGTCAATATTTGATAAAAGAGACCGAAGATAAGTGGCAAAAAATTTGGGATAAAGAAAAGGTAGACGCTGCAAAATTCGATCCATCTTTACCTAAATATTATGTACTGGAAATGTTGCCTTATCCTTCTGGCAGAATTCATATGGGACATGTCCGCAACTATAGCCAAGGGGATGTTATTGCAAGATTTAAGCGCATGCAAGGATACAATGTTCTTCATCCCATGGGATGGGATTCGTTCGGACTTCCAGCTGAAAATGCAGCATTAGAAAAAAAAGTCCACCCTGCCGCCTGGACACAAAGCAATATTCAAGATATGAAAGAACAGCTTAAATCAATTGGATTTTCATATGATTGGTCTAAAGAGCTTGCAACACACACACCTGAATACTACAAACATGAGCAGGAATTTTTCTTAAGCTTTTTAGAAAATAATTTGGTTTATCAAAAAAATTCTTGGGTAAATTGGGATCCAGTTGAAAACACTGTTCTTGCCAATGAACAAGTCGTTGATGGACGTGGATGGAGATCTGGTGCACTTGTTGAAAGAAAACAGCTCAATCAATGGTTTTTGAAAATTACCGATTTTGCCGACGACCTTTTAGATGGACTCAAAACACTTGATAAATGGCCTGATAAAGTAAAACTGATGCAAGAAAATTGGATTGGAAAATCGCAAGGCGCAAACATTTATTTTAATATTGTAGATAAAGATTCTCATATTGAAATTTTTACAACAAGGCCAGATACTATTTTTGGCGCATCTTTCCTTGCCATTGCCCCTCACCATCCAATTGCAGAATCTCTTGCAAAACAAAATTCTCAAATTGCAGATTTTATAAAAGATGCCGACACACAAGGAACATCCGAAGTCGCTTTAGAAACAATGGAAAAAAAAGGAATTGCAACAGGGCTTTATGTGACACACCCTTTTTTAAAAGGACGCAAAATCCCAGTTTGGATTGCAAATTTTGTTCTTATGGATTATGGCTCTGGTGCGCTTTTTGGATGCCCAGCTCACGATCAGCGTGACTTTGAGTTTGCAACAAAATACAATCTTTCAATTATTCAAGTTGTTGCGCCTGAAGATCAGACTTCTGTTGAACTACCCTACACATCAGAAGGTATTGCAATTGAATCTGATTTTTTAACAGGGCTTACATCTCAAAGCGCAAAACAAAAAGTGATTGAAAAATTAGAATCACAAAATAGCGGCAAGGGCGTTATCCAATACCGACTTCGTGACTGGGGAGTTTCTCGTCAACGATACTGGGGCTGCCCAATTCCTGTTGTTCACTGCCCTTCATGCGGAATTGTTCCTGTTCCAAGGAATGAACTCCCTATTGTTCTGCCAAGCGATGTTACTTTTGATAAACCTGGAAATCCGCTCGATCATCATCCAACATGGAAACATACAACATGCCCAAGCTGTAAATCTTCTGCATTGCGTGATACAGACACCATGGATACTTTTTTTGAGTCTTCATGGTATTTCTTACGCTATATATGCCCAGATCAAACAGAACAAGCTTTTGATCGAAAAATGATCGATTATTTTGCGCCAGTTGATCAATATATTGGCGGTGTGGAACATGCTGTTCTTCATCTTCTTTATGCACGTTTTTTTACACGAGCGTTAAACAAATGCGGATATATTGGCATTCAAGAACCTTTCAAAGGCCTTATGACACAAGGTATGGTTTGTCATGAGACATACAAAGATATGAACAATCAATGGCTATCTCCTACTGATATCAAATTTGAAGGTAATAAAGCATTCACCCTATCTGATGGTTCAGAAGTTAAAATTGGACGCTGTGAAAAAATGAGCAAATCCAAGAAAAACGTGATAGACCCTCAAGATATTGTCAAAGCTTATGGAGCTGATACAGCGCGACTATTTATGCTCTCAGACACACCTCCTGAAAAAGATTTAGATTGGTCTGATGCTGGCATTGATGGGTGCTGGAAATATATTCACAGACTGTGGCGTATTTGCATGCAAGCAGATCTTACTTCTGCATTCGAAGATAAAGATTCTGATACCTTATTTTTAAGAAAAATGACACATAAAACAATTGCCAAAATTGAAGAGGATATTGAAAGATTCGCTTTCAATAGAGCAATTGCTCGAATTCGTGAACTCAGCAATGCAATTGCAGATTTTAAAATCCAAACACATAAAGATCAAGAAGCTGTGAAAGAAGCCATAGAAGCCATTTTAAAACTTGCCTTTCCTTTTATTCCTCATATCACTTCACAGCTTTGGGAAGAATTAAAGTTTTCATCAGAGCCACTTTATAAAATCGCTTTTCCAAAGGCTCTTGATGAGTTTTTGGTTGATGATACAATTTTAATAGGTGTTCAAGTGAACGGAAAAATGCGCGCACAAATTAATGTTGATGCCAATATAGATGATGAATCCTTAAGACAGCTATGTCAAAATGATTCAAACGTGGCAAGATTCTTAGAAGGAAAAGAAATCAAAAAAACAATTATTATACCAAAAAGAATGGTTAATTTTGTTGCTCCATAAACATAAAACAATAAAAAAGCGCTAGAGAAAACATCTAGCGCTTTTTTTATTCTTAATTACTTTCCAGCATTTACTGTAGATTTATAAAAATGGTAAGAAACAAAGAACACAAGCCCCCCACCCAAAATCATTGTTAAGAAACTGTTGGATGCAATCGACTTAATTTGGAAAAGAGTATTTGTTTGATAGAATGCAAATGGAATGGCTAAAGCCACCGCCATAAGTGCTTCTCCTGCAATAAGGCCTGCTGAATACAAAAGTCCTTTTTGCTCAATCTTTGCAATTAATTGCGCAGATTCTGCATCACTCAACCCTTTACGTGATTGCGCAGTGCGCTTTTCAACAAGATATGAAATAAACCCTCCCAAAAGAGCCGCAGTTGTAACCGCATATGGTAAATAAATACCAATTGCAACAGCCAAAACTGGGAGCCTGAAAGCAGCATTTTGTGACTTAAGGCGATTATCAATAAAAATCACAGCAACGGCAATAGCGCCACCAATACCATACAAGATCCAATTAATAGTATCTGTAAAAATAGCTTTAATAATATCAGCCATAAGCGCTGCTTTTGGGGCTGACATCGCAGCAGCAGGATTCATATCCGCCCTTGGAAGAGCTCCTGTTAAACCATATGCTTCATAAAGAATTTGAAACACAGGTCCAATTGCAAGCGCGCCCGCAATTACACCAACAATCAACATAGCCTGTTGTTTCCAAGGTGTGGATCCAACAATTTGACCTGTCTTAAGATCTTGAAGATTATCCCCTGCTACAGCAGCAGCGCAACATGTAATGCCAGATAGCATCATAATCATTGCGGCAATACCAATACCATTTTGTGAAAAGTTGACACTTGTTCCCAATACTGCATATAAAATAGCAGAAAGAAGAACTACGCCCATAATCGTCACTCCAGATAAAGGATTATGCGAAGATCCAACAATACCTGTCATATACGATGAAATACACGCGCACAAAAACCCAACAACCAAAGCAAATACTGTAGAAATTGAGACAACAGCCCAAAATAACCCTTGAGAAAGATCCAGATTAATCGTCTCTAAAATATAATAACAAAGAATGAAAACTGGAACAGCAAAAAGAACTGTACTCATAATAACCCAATTCATGGGGATATCTTTTTCTGTTCTAATTTCAGCTGGGGCTCTGCCCATTCTTGCTTCACGAATTGCTTCTAAAGATGATACGATCGCTTTTTGAATTGGTTTTGCAATATTAACGACCGTCCATAGACCACCCACCATAAAAGCACCAACGCCAATAAAACGCATGTGGCTTGCCCAAAGAGCAGCAGCAGCATCATATCCAAATTTTCCTTCTGGTGTTCCAAAAACGGTTGTATAGAAAGGGATACCTACTAACCAAGTTATCCCCCCACCAATCAACATCGCAATACATGCTTTATAACCAATCACAAATCCTGATCCGATCATAGCTAAAGACAAGCCTGTCCCAATACCAAAAGTTGTTCCACCAGGAAGAGTTATCCACTTATGCACAACTTCTGCGCAAATACCAAGACCTGTCTGGCAAAAAGTGATAACAGAAGAAAAAAGGCCCCCAATCATCAATTCTTTTGCTCCAGCAGTCCCAGCTTCACCTGATTTCAAAACTTCAGCTGTCGCAACACCTTCAGGATACTTCAGTCTTGCTTGGACGATATATGTTCTGCGCAAAGGAACTGAGAAAAATACCCCCAAAATTCCACCAATAATCCCAATTGATGTTGTTGTTAAAATATCAAAATTTGCCCAATAGTGCATCATTACAACCGCCGGAAGAGTAAAAACTAAACCTGCAGCAATAACCTCACCAGCTGAAGCAATTGTTTGAACCATATTATTTTCTAAAATATTCGAATTTTTAAAATGGCGTAATAAAACCATAGACACAACAGCAGCAGGTATGCATCCTGTAATCGTTGATCCAAGTTTCAAACCAAGATAAGCGTTTGCAGCCCCTAAAACCATTGCCAAAAAGATCCCCAACAATACTCCACGTATTGTAATTTCAGGAAGAATAGTTGATGCCGAAATAAATGGCTTTATTATATCATTTTTTTGCGTTTTTTTATTTTCCACGCTTCGTTCTCCAATGTTTATTTTGAGTGGTTGTCCGCTCATATTTTCAGCTCCTATCTTTAAATTAAAAAAATAATCATACTTTTAACCTTAGGGAAAAAATATACTCGGATCTGAGATTATCATATCGTTCACGAAAATCAATCAAGAAATTAACAAGAAGTTAAAATTATGCACTTTTTTTATCTTCAATATTCTTTTCAAAAGTTTTCAATTCACTTGCCATTAAAACTTCATGCTTTTTACGATTTGCATGAGTTATAAGATAAATTCCAGCGCTAATCACAATTCCACCGCCCATCATCATAGACACTGAAGGAAGATCTCCCCAGATTGTGTACCCCAGAATAAGAGTCCATATCATATTTGTATAAGCGATAGGCGCAATCAGTGATCCAGGCGCAGATTTATATGCATAAGTTAAAAATAATTGTCCAACCCCCCCCATAAGGCCAACAAGCGCAAGGCATCCAAATTCATAAAAAGACGGTGTTTTCCAAAAAAATGGCAGCAACAGCAAACTGGATAAGGCGGCAAAACAATTATAATAAACTACAACAACTCCAATATGCATAGTTCTGCTGAAAAACTTCCCCTTCAAAAGCACATAGGCATCTATCGAAGCACACAATAACACCAAAACAGCCCCATAGTTAAAAACATCACCTGTCGGGTTTGACATTACAACCACGCCTATAAATCCAATTCCAACGGCAACCCATCTGGCAAAATCAACTTTTTCACCAAGCATAGGCATAGACAGCATACATAAGAATAAAGAATTCGAAAAAGTTAAAGCTACAGCATCCCCAACTGGCATCATAGTGAATGCTTGAAACAACAAAACTGCCGCTACCATTCCAGATGTTCCTCTGAGAGCTTGTTGCCTGAGCATATCTTTGCTAATTATAAAATCCGAGATTTTTCTTTTCTTTGATACGTATAATAAAGGAGGAAATATCCCAAAAAAATATCTAAAAAACACAACTTGAACAATATCAAATTTTCCAGACAGCACTTTTGCTAAAGCATATAAAAATGAAAAGATAAAGGCTGTGACAAGTGCAGCAAAAACCCCATTTCGAATATTTTGGTGCATCATTTTACAGACTCCTTTGCCTCGCGCATAATAATATAATAACCGCTCCCAATAATCAAAATTCCACCAAGAATAAGGAACATATTAGGGACTTCTCCCCAAATGAAAAAACCAAAAATCCCTCCCCATAACATTCCTGAATAAGCCATAGGCGCAATAGCAGAAGCAGAGGCAAAATTATAAGCAATTGTTTGAAATAAAAATCCAAGCCCACCGAGCAATCCAAGGCTTATCAAAATAAGAAAATCATTCAACGATGGGTCTTTCCAAACAAAACATGCGCCAATCCCAGTTGCCAAAGTTGCAAACAAACAAAAAACTGCTGTAGCTGCACCAGGAGAATGTTCTTTACTTAGCAATCTTCCCGATACGATAACATAAGCATCTGTTGCTGCATAAATTAACGCATATAGGGCGCCCTTACCGAACACATCTCCACCAGGTTGAGCGATGATTAAAATCCCTACGAATCCAATTAAAACAGCCGTCCATCTCGATCGATCTACATGCTGATGCAGCATTGGAACAGACAAAGCCGTAATGAACAAAATAGAAGAAAAATTAATTGCTGTTGCGTCCCCAAAAGGAAGTATGCGAAAAGCAGCACATAAAGCCGTGATTCCAATTCCACTCATTACGCCACGTAATAAGTGCTTAAGTGTTAATTTTGTTGAAATAAAAAGCGCAGGCCTGTTCTTTTCATAAAAATAAAACCCAAAACAAGGAATCATCGAAACAAGAAACCTTATAAAAGCAACCTGAACCGGGGGATATGTTGCTTCGATTCCTTTGATTACAGCGTTCATTACAGAAAAAATTGCAATTGCAGCAAGAGCAAAAACAATACCCAGTTTTAAATTATTTTTATGCATCACAATACCATCACAATCTTTTATTAATCTTTACTACAACACTTAATGATGCTTTCTTAATATTTTTTCAAGTATTTTTTTTAAAATATTAAAAAGAAATTAAAAATCACTTTTTCGTGATATAAAAGATACATATTTTTAAGAACGGTATCGATTCAATTTTAGACCATCTCTAACATAAACTAATGATGACTTAAGATCTTCCTCACAATTTCCCAATGCGGATCTCCAGAAAACATACATGATACTCTTTCCGACAAAATATCCGTATTGGGGCTTGGGGTGGACAGGAATTCTGATTGCCATATATCCTCCCATTGATCCTCGTTTGGAATCCAATGGCAAGTAATAGCTTTTTTTCCAAGGGGCATCTCTACCTCAGAATAAAGAAGATGTGATCTTTCTGGCGCCATATCTAAAAAAAGCCCCATATTGCTCGGGCTACAAACTAAATCATGCGCATTAACATTATGATTTCCATCTAAAAGAACATTACCTTGAGCGCTTACAACGCGAACTTTAACATTCACGTTAATAATTCCACCCGAATCTTTGGATGCCCAATAATGCGGACGCAGCAATAAAGGCTCTGAATTTGTTATAGGGCGATTAACAATTAAGAAAAATTCTGAATCAGTTTTAACTTCAAAGGGACTCTCAATTTCGCTTGTTTTGATTCCAATTGCACAGTTATGCAATGGATTGTAAGAGTGAATATACACCAAATTTAAAGGATTTGAGTCTGGATAAATGCGGCTGATCTCAACATCAGGCGTCCTCAAACTTCCCCCTGGCATTTGAACAAGCTCAACCCCTTTTACAAATAATGGTAAAAATAAAAATAAAACAAATTTCATAACACACTCTCCACTTTTTAAAAGAAAGATTCACATAAAAAAGTAAAATATTTATAAATTCTGCAAAAAACTGAATAAAATGTGCTACAAACTATTATATATATGGAGTTTTGAATGGTTTGCGATATTGGAAATTTTTTATTATTATTAGGGATAATTTTACTTCCTATTCAAATTATCTCTGGCTTTAAAAACCAGTTTTGGATAGAACGTATTCGCATCATACACCTTGCTTTAATATCATTAGCATATTTAATTTTAATTTACAGTTTTTTATCGCACAATCAAAATGTTATTGGCGTTCTACTCTACTCCTGTCCATCCCATCCCTGGTATTATAAAATTGGCGCGACGTGGAGCTATCATCAAGGATCAATGCTTGTATGGTGTTTTTTCATGAGCCTTGCTTCAATGAAAATTCCAAAAAAATCTTTGAGTGTTTTTGGAATCTTTCAATTGTATTTCTTAGCGCTTCTTTATTTCAAAGCATCTCCTTTTCTCGAAATGCCTTCTGGAGATTTTCAAGGAAGGGGTATAAACCCACTACTCGAAGACAGTGCTCTTTTGTATCACCCTCCTTTGCTATATATGGGGTATATTATGATATTTTGTTTAGCATCTATCCTGGCATGTCGTGAAAAAATAAAAAAAGAATGGTTAATTACTGCATGGGGATTTTTAACTTTAGGTCTTATCTCTGGAAGCTTTTGGGCTTTTTATGAAGTTGGCTGGGGAGGATGGTGGTTTTGGGATGCTGTTGAAAATATCGCCCTAATTCCTTGGTTGTTATTGCTTGGCGCCATGCACTTAACGCATCAGGAAAAAACTTTAAATTTTAAGATATTGATTTTTTTAAGTTTCGCATTTTCTTTCTTGGGAGTTTTCACAGTCAGAATGGGACTTATCAGATCAATTCATAACTTTACCCAAAATTTTGATAATTTCTGGTTTCTAATTGTTGGCATATTCTTGATATTTATACCTCTTGTCTCTATCTTCAACTCAAAAAAAGGAAACCTTGATAAAATGAACATTCCAGGAGGGCTTGCTATTGGCTTTACATTATTAATTGGCATTGCAACATTTTTCCCCTTGTTTAGCACTTTTGAAATCAGCAACACTTACTATGAAACCATTGTTGCCCCCTTATTCGCCCTCTACCCCTTATGTTTAATTTTCGCCATATCAACCAAGGGGAATTTACTTTATTATATTGCCCCATTTTCTTTAAGTATAGCCCTTATCGCAACTTTGATATTTTATGAACAGTTTGATTTTATTCCGTTTATTTTATTAACACTGATTATCTGCGCGCTTGGAATTGCAATCTGGACATATAAAAAGAATTTATCTTCCATGCTTGCCCATACAGGATTTCTTATTTTTCTAACCGGAATAAGTTTCAATCATTTTTTAAAACATGAAAAAGAAATCGAGCTCAAGAACGCACAGAAAGTTCTTTTTATGAAAAAAGAGCTAAGCTTAAACAACACAACAGAAATTAAAAAAGAAAATTACACATCCACTATATTACATATAAAATGGAATGATCATAATTTATATCCAGAATTGCGCAACTATAAAAACTATGACACAGTGCGCCCAAAAACAGATTTCGTTCTTGGAATATTTAGAACATATTATGTTTATATTCTATATCAACATAAAAACGTCTGGAAAATCAAAGCACAATACCACCCTTTGATTTCATGGATTTGGATAGGTGGAATTTTAATGATGCTTGGAGGGACTCTTTCTTTACGAAAAAGGAGACAATAAAGGAATAATTATGGTAGGCTTTTTTATTATTTTAGGTTTAATTTTAACACTTGGGGCAAACACAATGACACATACAGATGAATTTTCATATCTTCGCGATCCAAACTGGCCAAAAGAAGTCAAAGATCAAAAAATTATTGATTTTCTTGAAAATGAAAATGCAACAACAAAAGCATTCTTTGATCCACTTGAGCCATCCATTAATGATATTTTTCATCAAATTAAAGCACGTATTCCCTTGAAAGATTTCAAGCCTCCAATTCAAAATAAAGAATACACATATTTTCAAGAAATTGGCGAACACGACGATTATTGGAAATACTTCAGAAAAAATAACAACAACACTGAAACTATTTTAGACGTCAACATTTTGGCAAAAGGGCATGAGTTTTGCACTGTTACAGGTGTTACTCCATCCCCTGATAATGAATACTTGGCTTATTGCATTAATCTTGAAGGAGGTGAAGATTACACGGTTATGATTAAGTCTTTAAAAACAGGAGAAATTGTTGATAAACAAGTCACAAATGTTTTTGGAGGAATTAACTGGCATGCAAATTCAAAAGGGTTCTTCTATATTCCTTGTGGGGATAACTGGCGTTCGCAAAAAGTCATGTTTCATAAAATTAGAGAATCTGAGGATCTTACTATTTATGAGGAGAACGACTCAACATATTGGGTAGACATGCAAACCTCTTTATCCCATGGATTTCTTTTTATTGCCCCTCACACAGGAGAAAGAAATGAGATTTGGGCTGTTGACTTAAAACAAGAAACACCACAAGCACGCATTTTAAAATCAAGAAATGATGGACATATTACGCATATTGACCATCATGGTGAATATTTCTATGCGCTTATTAATGACATGGGCAAAAATTTCAGATTGGTTCGAACCAGCATTCATGAACCCTGGAGTCACATTACTCAAATTATTCCACACAGCAAAGAAGTCTATTTAGATGGAATTGATGCTTATCAAAATTTTCTTGTTGTTTCAAAAAAAAATTTAGGCGTTCCTGAAATTATAGCTATCGACCATTTAACACTTTTACAAAAATTTGAGATAGATTTTTCAAAACATGGAACAGCTAAATCATTTGCAGCATCACCTTTGACCATGCATTATGAATCAAACAGACTTCGTTACACATATAGCTCTTTGCGTGAACCTACTCAGATTTGGGAATATGTAAATTCAAGCACCACGGAACTTATTAAAAAAGTTACGTTTAACGGATTTGATTCCAATGATTACGAAATAGAGCGTATTTATGCAACATCAGATGATGGAACCCAAGTTCCTATATCTTTGATTTATAAAAAATCAACATTTAAAAAAGACGGCTCAAATCCTTTGTACCTTTATGGTTACGGATCATACGGGATCTCTATGGAGCCACAATTTCGCCCACATATTTTTCCTCTTATTGATAAAGGATTTGTGTACGCAATTGCACACATTCGCGGCGGCGCTGATTTAGGTTATTATTGGTATGAAGCAGCAAAGTTTTTAACCAAAAAACGCACATTTGAGGATTTCATTTCTTGCGCAAGACACCTATGCACTACAAATTATACTTCAAAAGGAAATATCGCAATTGATGGCAGAAGCGCTGGGGGGATGCTCATTGGATACACAATCAACACAGCGCCAGACCTCTTCAAAGCCGCCATTCTTGGAGTTCCATTTGTTGACGTTTTAAACACAATGCTTGATGAAACGCTCCCCTTGACTGCAACAGAATTCGAGGAATGGGGCAACCCCAAAAACCCCCAATATTATGATTACATCAAGTCTTATTCACCTTATGATAATGTGAAAGCACAAAACTATCCCGCCATTTTCATGACCACGGGCATCAAAGATCCAAGGGTTGGGTACTGGGAACCAGCAAAATTCCTTGCAAAAATAAAAGCCATGAAACTGGATCAAAATCCACTTCTCATGAAAACAAATATGGCAGCAGGGCATTTTGGAAAATCATCCAGATTTGAAATGTATAAAGAGTACGCAGAAGAATATGCTTTTATTTTACATATTTTTTGTCAAAATAAAAGTTGACAGATCTTGATAAATACGGTAGTATATAAACAATAAACGAAATCAGGACTAAAAAAATGAAATACAATTTAACGCAAGAACAATTTTTAACTTATATTTATGGATCTAAGAAAGCACAAAAGATACAAGAAAATCCTGATGGAAATCACTATGTGAAAGCATTTGAAAAACTTCAAAAAGGTAAAAAATTTGTTTGGAATTGGGCAGCTTTCTTTGCATTTAATGCTTGGTGCGTATACAGAAGGATGCCTCTTATCGCAGCTCTTGGAATGCTGTATGTATTACTCACATCAGCATTAATATTCACAGTCCTAATATCAATAGCATTAATTACAGGAACAGAAGAAAGTCTTGTAGATATAGAGCGTATAATGCACATAATAGTTCTTGCGATAGTTGTGCCTGCGTACATTATATTTGGAGGGTTTTCAGATTACTTTCTAGTAAAACATGCATCAAAACAGGTGACCAAGGGAAACATATACCCCTTCCCAAATGGTGGAAATTTAATTTTAGCCATACTTTCGGGCTTGTTTCCTCTGTTTATCTTTATTGCAATATTTTACAATAAATACAAAATATCACAGTATAGAAAAGCAAAAAATCTCAGTTTTTCTTGAGTTTTAGAAAATCATAACGTAATATCTATCGTAAGTCATTAATTAAAGGATTGTATTCATGAACCCCATTATTCGTTTTGCCCCATCTCCAACTGGATTTTTGCATATTGGAAATGTGCGAACAGCTCTAATTAATTGGATTTTTTCTAAAAAAAACAATGGCACATTTTGGTTACGCATGGACGATACTGATCTTGAAAGGTCAAAGCCTGAATATATCGAAGGCATCAAGGAAGATTTAACTTGGCTTGGTCTTGACTGGGATCAGTACACACAACAATCTCAAAGGCTTGATCTTTACAAAGCAGCAGCGGAAAAATTAAAAGCACAAGGCCGCCTTTATCCTTGCTATGAAACACAAGAAGAGCTTGATTTTATACGTAAAATGCAAAAAGCACGTGGAAACCCTCCAATTTACGATAGAGCAGCACTAAGCTTAACATCTGAGCAAATCACAAAACTTGAATCAGAAGGCAAAAAACCACACTGGCGTTTCAAACTCAATGATGCAGCTGTTTCTTGGGATGATGCAATTCGCGGAACAATTACATTTAATGAAGTCACATTCAGTGATCCTGTTTTGGTGCGCGAAGATGGCATGCCCGTATATACTCTTGCATCGGTTGTAGATGATATTGATTTAAATATTACACACATCATCAGAGGCGAAGATCACATCACAAATACGGCCGTCCAAGTACAAATCTTGGAAGCTTTAGGCAAAGATATGAGCCAAATTAGGTTTGGGCATCTTCAGCTCATTTCCGACAGCAGCGGCCAGGGCTTCTCCAAAAGAGAAGGAAGTATGAGTATTAGGTCTTTACGTGAAAAAGGAATAGAACCTCTTGCCATTTGTGCCATGCTTGCAAAAATGGGGACTTCTGATCCAATTGAACCAAAGCACTCTTTAGAGGCGCTTATCGGGGAATTTGATTTTGAAAAATTTGGAAAAGCTTCTCCTAAATTCGATATCCAAGATCTTGAAATGATCAGCCGAAAAACATTGCATTTATTGACTTTTGAAGAAGTTAAATCACGCCTGGAAGAAAAAAAAATCAGCATCTCCAAGCAAATTTGGACAACCTGTGGTGGTAATATCGATAACTTAGACGACCTTCTTTACTGGCAAGACATTACATTTCCTGGCTCAGATGTAAATTTTACACCTTTTGCAGACACGGACAAACAAGTTTTAACATCTGCTCTCAATAACATTCCATCACAGTTCATTGAAGGGTCCTGGCAAAATTGGGCCAAAGAAATCACCCACGAAACAGACATTAAAGGAAAACCTCTTTTTATGGCATTACGCTTGGCCCTAACAGGAAAAGATAAAGGTCCAGAAATGAAAGATTTCATTTGCCTTTTATCTCCTGAAATAGTCGCAAATCGACTCAAGTCAGCATTGTCTTCTTTTGATTAAATATATAAGGAATCACCATGTCAGATATTCAAACAATTATTTTAAACTCAAGCACGGATGCTCTTAAAAAAGTTTTAATCATCTTTTTTCATGGGTGGGGCGCAGATAATACCAATATGGTTGATTTAGGGGAAGAATTTTCAAAATTCATTCCTGGTGCAGTATGCTATTTTCCAAATGGAGTTATTCCATGCGAAATGAATCCAATGGGGCGTGCCTGGTTTGATTTACACGATACAAAAACAGGAATAAGGTTTTCCAATGAAATTCTTCAATCGAAAATGGCATCTATCTTACCAAAAATAAAAGACCTTATACAAGATGCACAAAAAAAGGAAAACATACCCCCAGAACGGACATTTTTAGTTGGTTTTTCACAAGGCGCCATGCTTTCCCTACATTTAGGCCTCACATACTCCAATTTAATTAAAGGGGTTATTGCCTATTCTGGTGGACTGCTTGGGAAAAATGATTGGGAAAACCCTGACTCAAAGGTATCTTATTTGCTTATCCATGGCCAAGATGATATGGTTGTTCAAGTGTCGCAATTTTATTTTGCAAAACAGGTACTTGAAGAAAACAATCTTCCGCATCAAGGGTTTGTATTTGAAAATTTAGAGCACACCATTCACCAAAAAGGTGTTATATTAGGACATGAGTTTATTCAAAAGGAGTTAAAGTTTTGAAAAAGAAAATTGCGCTTATTGGAAGCGGAAACATTGGCGGGACTCTTGCCCATCTAATTGGTCTTGAGAATTTAGCCGATGTGGTTTTGTTTGATGTTGTTGAGGGCGTCCCACAAGGAAAAAGCCTTGATCTTGCAGAATCCACAGGGACCTCTAAGTGTAGCAGCTCTTACTGTGGGATTAACGATTACGCAGGTATCCAAGACAGCGATGTAGTCATCATTACTGCAGGAATCCCCAGAAAACCTGGCATGAGTCGTGATGACCTATTAAGCATTAATTCAGGCGTCATGAAACAAGCAGGGCTTGCCGTAAAGCAATACTGCCCTAACGCGTTCGTCATTATTGTAACAAACCCTCTTGATGCTATGGTTCATGCATTTCATCATTACAGCGGCCTTCCGTCTTCTCATGTCATTGGAATGGCAGGTGAGCTCGACAGTGCCAGATTTAAGCATTTTCTTTCTCAAGAACTTAATATTTCCGTTCAAGATATTCATGCATGCGTTCTAGGCGGGCACGGAGACACAATGGTTCCCATTACAAGGTACACAACAGTTGGCGGTATGTCTTTGGATCAGTTGGTTGAGATCAATTTACTATCACAAGAAAAACTCGATGCTATTATTGACAGAACACGTAATGGTGGAGGCGAAATTGTAAGCCTTCTAAAAACAGGATCTGCTTACTTCGCACCAGCTACGGCAGCAATTGCGATGGCAAAATCTTATCTTTTTGATCAAAAACGCATCATTTGCTCTGCCGTTCGCTTAAACGGGGAATACGGTGTAAAAGATTTGTTTATCGGCGTTCCAGTTGTCATTGGAGAAAAAGGAATAGAAAAAATCATAGAACTCCCCTTAAATGCAAATGAAAAAAATATGTTTCAACAATCTGTAAATGCAGTAGAAGGCTTGATTCAAGCTCTTCAATTATAAAGGACCATAAAATGAATTTACATGAATATCAAGCAAAGCAGCTGTTAAAAGATGTTGGGCTTAAAATTTTGGAAGGTCACGTTGTTTATACAGCTCAAGAAGCTGTTGATGCAGCCAAAAAAATTGAAAACCCTCCTTTTGTGATCAAGGCGCAAATCCATGCAGGAGGAAGAGGAAAAGGTGGTGGCGTAAAGTTGGCTAATTCATTAGGAGAAGTTCAAGATATTTCAGAAAACATGCTAGGAATGACTCTTATAACCCCTCAAACAGGAGAAAAAGGCCGTGTTGTTAAACGTGTTTATGTTGAAAAAGGGTGTGATATTGGTCAAGAGTTCTACTTGAGTGCCGTTGTTGATAGATCAACTTCTCAAGTTATAATTATTGCCTCCAAACATGGAGGGATGGACATTGAAGAAGTCGCAAGCACTCACCCTGAAGAAATTCTCAAATTCTATATCGATGCTAGCATAGGCATATCGCAATTTCATGGAAGGCAACTCACAAAAGCATTTGGCCTTGATATGCAGCATTGGACAAAAATATATCAAGCATTGAAAAGCGTTTACGATTGCTTTATAAAAATTGACGCCAGCATGATCGAAATCAACCCCTTGGTTTTTACAAAACAAGAAGAAATCGTTGTGTTGGACGCTAAGATAGTCTTGGATGATAATGCTCTTTTCAGACACAAGGATTTAAATGCACTTCGTGATGAAGATGAGGAAGACCCAATAGAAACATTGGCAGCTAAATCAGAATTAAGTTACGTAAAGCTTGATGGAAATATCGGCTGTTTGGTTAATGGAGCAGGGCTTGCAATGGCAACAATGGATATTATCAAACTCTACGGTGGTGAGCCTGCAAACTTTTTAGATGTAGGCGGAGGAGCCACAAAAGAAAAAGTAGAATCGGCATTCAAAATCATTTTATCCGACCCCAACGTTGAATCAATTTTGGTAAATATATTTGGCGGCATTATGCGCTGTGATATTATTGCCCAGGGAATTGTAAATGCGGCAAAACAAGTTGGTCTGAACGTCCCGTTGGTTGTAAGACTTCAAGGCACAAACATGGAACTTGGACGGGAAATTTTAGCAAGCTCTGATCTTTCCATCATTTCTGCTGAACACCTAGACGATGCTGCGCGTTTAGTTGTAAACGCAACAAAGGAGAATTAAAAAATGGCAATACTTATCGATCAAACCACCAAAGTCATTTGCCAAGGTTTTACAGGAATGCAAGGCACATTTCACAGCGAACAAGCCCTTGCCTACGGAACCAAACTTGTGGGTGGAGTCACTCCTGGAAAGGGGGGCACCACTCATTTAAATCTTCCTGTTTTTGATACAGTTCGTGATGCGGTAGAAGAAACAGGTGCTAATGCAAGCGTAATCTACGTGCCCGCACCCTACGCCGCAGATGCCATCCTAGAAGCCATAGAAGCCGATCTTGACCTTGTTGTGTGTATCACTGAAGGTATCCCGGTTGTTGATATGATACGCGTTAAGAGCGCGCTAAATGGAAGTTGGACACGCTTAATTGGCCCTAACTGCCCAGGGATTATCACTCCTGACGAATGTAAAATTGGCATCATGCCGGGCTTTATTCATAAAAAAGGACCTATAGGCGTTATTTCAAAATCAGGAACTTTAACATATGAAGCCGTTGCCCAACTAACAAGTCTTGGTCTTGGTCAATCAACTTGCGTTGGAATTGGTGGAGATCCAATTATTGGCTCCAGCTTTGTTGATATTTTGGAGCTATTTATGGAAGATCCAGACACACACGGAATTGTCATGATTGGTGAAATTGGAGGTGAAGCAGAACAAGAGGCAGCTGAATTCATCAAGTTTTACCAATCTTCAAAACCAATTGTCAGTTTCATTGCAGGAGCAACTGCACCAAAAGGACGCAAAATGGGGCATGCTGGGGCAATTATTTCAGGCGAGTCAGGAACAGCGGAAGAGAAAAAAGCAATTTTGAAAGATGCTGGAATTCACGTTGTTGACTCACCTGCAGATATTGGCATCACAATGAAGAATATACTGAAAGGATAAGAAATGCCTCATAAAGATGAGATCAACTCTTACCTTTTTGGTGCCAACTCCGATTACATTGAAGAGATTTATGCCGCCTATCTTAAAGATCCAAAATCTATAGATTCAAGCTGGGCTTCATTTTTTACATCTCTTGAAAAAGAACATCCTTTAAGGAAAATCATATTCAAAGAACACACAACTCCACAAAATAATGCCTCTGATTTATATCGCTCATACGGACATTTAAGCGCAAATCTTGATCCTTTGAATATCAAAAAACCAAGACCTATTCCAATCTTTGACTCACATTTAAATAACCTTTATTGCGGAAATTTAGGTTATGAATTTATGCATCTGGAGGCTGAGCTTGAAAGAAATTGGTTTATTGAAAAAATAGAAAATAATAAAATCTCAATACCTCCTGATTTAAAATTAGATGCCATTTCGGACCTTTTAAAGGCAGAACTGTTTGAGCAATTTTTGCACACAAAATTTCAAGGAGCAAAAAGATTCAGCATTGAAGGATCTGAAAGTTTTGTCTCAGGATTAAAATATTTATTAAAGAAAATCAAATTCCAAGGAAAAAAAGGCGCTATTATCGGTATGGCGCACCGAGGAAGACTCAATACGGTTGCAAACATACTGGACCTGCCCTATTCCGTTATCTTTAAAAAATTCATTCACCACCCAAAAGGCGGGTATGAATCTGGGTCAGGAGATGTGAAGTATCATATGGGAGCAACCTCAACTCCGGAATATCTTGGAGGGTCTTTTGAGGTTACTCTTGCACCAAATCCATCCCATCTTGAATCTGTAAACCCTGTTGTTCTGGGACAGGTCAAAGCAAAAGAGAATTTTTCTGGAATCCTTGTGCATGGAGATGCTTCTTTCATGGGGCAAGGAGTTGTAACTGAAACTTTAAATTTGTCCAAGCTTGATGGATACTCCACAAATGGAACCATACATATTATCATCAATAATCAAGTTGGCTTCACAGCAACACCTAATGAAACAAAATCATCTACATATTGCTCAGACGTTATGAAGATTATTAACGCCCCCGTTATTCATGTTAATGGAAGCAATATTGATGCTGTTTTAATTGCTTTTGAAATGGCCTCACAATACCAGCATCTCTTCCAAAAAGATATTGCTATTGATCTTGTATGTTATCGTAAATATGGACACAATGAAACAGATGAGCCCATGTTCACGCAACCATTAATGTACAAAGAGATTGTGAAACAAAAATCGATTGCAAGCATTTATGGACTTGAAACAAAAGATATTTTACAAGAACTGAAAAACGAATACGACGTTGCTCAAAAAGGACAAATCAATGAAAACTCTCTTATTCTTGAAGAGCAGGACACCCTAACCGGAGTTTCTTTGAACTCTTTGATGGTGGTGTTACAAACGATCACGCAAATACCCTCTCAATATAAAATTAATTCAAAAATATCAAGACAATTAGAACAAAAGCAAGATATTTCTAAAATTGATTGGGCAACAGGAGAAGCTTTTTCTTTTGGATCTTTATTGTTGGAAGGAAAGAAAATACGCTTAAGCGGCCAAGACAGTCAAAGAGGAACTTTTTCACACAGACACAGCATTTTAACATGTCAAGAAACCGGAAAAACATACACTCCTCTTGCATCTCTTGGTAAATTTGATGCGCTTAATAGTTCTTTATCTGAATTTGCAGTCATGGGATTTGAGTTTGGCTTTTCTTCCTGCTCAAAAGACACTCTTGTTTTATGGGAAGCCCAGTTTGGTGATTTTGCCAATGGTGCGCAAACAATCATTGACCAATATATATCAGCAAGTGAATCAAAATGGGCGCAAACATCAGGACTTGTCTTACTGTTACCACATGGGTATGAAGGCCAAGGACCTGAGCATTCTTCATCAAGATTTGAACGTTACTTACAGCTTTCCGCTCAATATAATATGCAAGTTGTTTACCCAACCACCCCTGCAAACTATTTTCATGTTTTACGACGTCAACTATCAAGAGCATATCAAAAGCCCCTTGTTGTGATCACTCCAAAATCACTTCTACGGCATAAACTGGCAGTATCCACTTTAGATGATTTCGGTCCAGAAACCTCATTCCAAAAAGTTATATCCACAAATCAAAATTCAAAGAAATTAATTTTCTGCACGGGCAAAATATACTACGATCTGATTGAAAACGAAGTAGAAGCTCAAATCATAAGATTAGAACAATTATACCCTTTCCCACAAACAGAAATCATAAAAACTTTATCAAAAGAAAAGCCTTTAAAAATATCCTTTGTTCAAGAAGAACCCCAAAATATGGGGGCTTGGGTATTCTTATCTAGGCAAATTGAAAACCTATTGAAAGATTTTTATGAGGATTTCATTAATATTGAATATATTGGAAGACCCCCATCCGCTTCTACCGCAACAGGGTATGTGGACATACATTTGCAAGAACAAAAACAAATCATTGAAAAAGCAAGGAGTTAAAAAATGAGCTTAGAAATCGTTGTGCCCTCATTAGGCGAGTCTGTCAGTGAAGCAGTTGTTGCGAATTTACTTATAAAAATCGGGGATGAAGTATCAGCAGATCAAGCAATTATTGAACTTGAGACAGAAAAAATAACATTGGAAATTGTGGCTCCAGTAAATGGGAAAATTCTCTCTCTTTTAGTTAAAAAAGGAGAAATTGTTAAAATAGGCTCTATTTTAGGAACCTTAGAGCCAGGCGAAATTAAAGAAAAACCCCCAACTATTGCTATTGCTGCTCAAGCAGAAGGAAACAAAGCAATACCATCTCCATCTGCAAAAAAATTATCACAAGAAAAAGAAGTTGATCTAAACTCTATTTCCGGCACAGGAAAAGATGGGCGCATCACAAAAGGTGATGTTTTATCAGCATTAACGCCAACAGTGAGCCGCAGATTGGAAGAACGCGTCCCCATGACAAGGCTGCGCTCTAGAATTGCAGAGCGTCTTAAAACTGCTCAAAATACAGCTGCTATTTTAACCACATTTAATGAAGTCGACATGTCTTCAATTATGGCTCTACGTGAAAAATATAAAGATTCATTTGAAAAAAAACATGGTGTGAAACTTGGATTTATGTCTTTTTTTGTAAAAGCTTGCGTAAATGCATTACGTGAAATCCCATCTGTAAATGCGCAGATTGATCATGATGAAATCATTTATAAAAATTATTACGATATTGGCGTTGCCGTTGGAACAGATGATGGCCTTGTTGTTCCGGTTTTACGCAATGCTCAGACTTTAAGTTTTTGGGAAATAGAACAAGAAATTGGAGCTTTAGGTAAAAAAGCACGCGACAAAAAACTCTCTGTTGCGGATTTGACCGGAGGGACTTTTACAATTTCTAATGGTGGAATCTATGGATCTTTAATGTCCACCCCTATTTTAAACCCACCTCAATCTGGAATTTTAGGAATGCATAAAATTCAAAACCGACCTGTTGCAATTGGAGATAAAGTTGAGATCAGGCCTATGATGTATTTGGCGCTTTCTTATGATCACAGAATCATCGACGGAAAAGAAGCTGTCACATTTTTGATCAAAGTCAAAGATGCGCTTGAAGATCCAAGCAGATTATTATTAAATCTTTAGGAGTTTTAAATGTATGATTTAATTGTTTTAGGCGCAGGTCCAGGTGGATATGCTGCAGCAATCAGAGCTTCTCAATTAGGAATGAAAGTTGTTTGTATTGAAAAACGAAAAGAACTTGGAGGAACATGTCTAAATGTCGGGTGCATTCCGTCAAAAGCTTTACTTGAGGCATCAGAACGTTATTTTGAAATGCTTCACACAGGTAACGAATTTGGAATTGAATGCTCTGATCTTAAAATCAACCTTACTCAATTTTTAAAACATAAAGATGATGTTGTCAAATCTCTCACCAACGGCATAGATATGCTTTTTAAAAAATATAAAGTTGATCATGTTTTTGGAGAAGGAAAAGTCATCTCATCTTCAAAAGTTCAAGCGAATGATCAAATAATTGAAGCTAAAAAAATTCTTATCGCAACTGGTTCAAAAGTAATAGAGCTTCCAAACATTCTAATTGATGAAACACATATCATCTCATCAACTGGGGCCTTGTCTTTATCAAAAATTCCAAAATCAATGGCTGTCGTAGGGGGCGGATATATAGGCCTTGAGCTGGGGTCAGTTTGGTCACGTCTTGGAACAGAGGTCACTGTTGTTGAAGGATTTTCAAGAATAACCCCGCAAATGGATGAGGAGCTTTCTTCTTCTTTACAGAAAATTTTAGAAAAACAAGGTATTAAATTTGAATTATCTAAAAAAATCAAGTATGTTTCAAAAAAACAAGATATTTGCCTAGTTGAATGCGAAGATGGAAGCGTTTTCAAGCCCGAAGTTGTTTTGATATCCGTTGGAAGGGCCCCACTTTCAAAGGGATTTGGCCTTGAAGAACTAGGCATTCAAATCAACGAACGTTCACAAATTATCGTAAATGAAAATTATGAGACATCTGTAAGCGGAATATATGCCGTGGGAGACGTTATTCCAGGTCCGATGCTTGCCCATAAAGCCATGGAGGAAGGTGTTGTATGCATAGAAAGAATGATGGGGCAAAAGTCAGAGGTGAATTATAAAACCATCCCATCAGTCATCTACACCCACCCAGAAGTAGCCTCTGTCGGCCAAACAGAGGAAGAGCTCAAAAGTGCAAATACCCCTTACAAAACTGGCAAGTTCCCTTTGATTGCAAATGGGCGTGCAAAAACATCTAAAAACACGCAAGGCTTTGTTAAAATTCTTGCGCATGCACAAACAGATGAAATTTTAGGTGTTCATTGTATTGGACATCAAGCTGGAACCATGATTCAAGAAGCTGTTGTGGCCATGGAATTCAAAGCATCGTCCGAAGATCTGGCACGCATCATCCACGCTCACCCAACCCTTAATGAGGCCTTTAAAGAAGCGGCATGCGCCATAGGAGGACACACTCTACACTTATAAAACTATAATCTTTTCAAGGCTTATAATGTGTTCTATCCAGTTAGGGTAACTGGTTAATCTTTGCATAAAATCTTTCCTTTTATCTAGACTATTCTTTACACTTTTTAATTCATTTTGAAAAGAAGCTAAAACACGCAAAGAAAGCGCATAATCGAAAGCATCTTCTTCTTTTTCTTCTAGATAATTATTTAATTCTTTTATAAGCTTACTCGAAACCGATTCAATGTGTTCATCTTTCGAATCAGGAGAAGTGTAAGTTTGGACTAAAAATGGATCAATTAATAGTTCTGAAATATTAATTTCTGTAACTGGTTTTTGAATTTCACCATCGAATAACTTTTCTGATGCAACGTCTTCATCTGATGTTGCATAATAATCTACCTCTAAACAATCAAAACCTGCTGCATTTACCGAAAAAAATGAAAGGAAGCTAAAAAGAAAAAAATTAATCATAATATTTTGACTCCTAATTTGCAAAAATATGCCTTCTGGGATACAATAAAATGAAAATGTTAACAATAACTTAACCATAGGAAAAATAAATGGATCTTTTTTTAGACTCAGCAAACGTCTTGGAAATTCGAGAGCTTTGCGAAACTGGCTTAATATCAGGCGTTACAACAAATCCAACTTTAATCGCTCAATCCGGCGGAGATATGAAGAAAGTTTTACGAGAAATTTGCGCCATGATAGAGGGCCCTGTCAGTGCTGAAGTTATCGCTCTTGACTATAAAGGAATGATGGAAGAAGCAAAAGAATTGCTCAAAATTGCAACCAATATTGCAGTCAAAGTTCCTTTAACAGTCGACGGTCTTAAAGCCTGCCATGACTTAACAGGTGATGAAAAAATGGTCAATGTTACGTTGTGTTTTTCCGCAGCTCAAGCATTGCTTGCCTCAAAAGCAGGAGCCACTTTTGTTTCTCCTTTTATTGGAAGAATTGACGACATCGGCTATGATGGTATTGCCCTTATCAAGGAAATTGAAGAAATTTACATCAGAGATGCCGACAACATCACTTCTATTTTAGCTGCCTCTATAAGACACCCTCGTCATGTTATTGAGGCTGCAAAAGCAGGAGCCATGTGTGTTACAATTCCACCAAAAATCTTCAAACAACTTTATATGCATCCATTAACTGAAAAAGGCATTGAAAGCTTCATCACAGATTGGTCATCCACAGGACAAACAATTGTATAAACCCTTAAGAGGCCTTTTTATTCAAAGAGGCCTCAACCAATGAAACAAATAACGGATGTGGGTCAAAAGGTCTTGATTTCAACTCTGGATGAAACTGAACACCAACAAACCAAGGATGATCTTTAAGCTCAATAATTTCAGGCAGAGTCCCATCTGGAGAAAGACCTGAAAAGATAAGACCCGCATCTTCGAAGTTTTTCTTATAATCAATATTAACTTCATAACGATGACGATGACGCTCATGAATAATTGGTTTTTGATAAACTTTTCTTGCTAAACTACCTTCTTTCAAATGGCATTCATAAGCCCCCAGACGCATTGTCCCACCCATATCATCGTCCAAAGACCTTTGCTCTACAATACCTTTATTCATCCATTGGGTCAAAAGACCTATCAAATGAGTTCCATTTTCTCCCCATTCAGACGAATTCGCATCATGAATATTCAAAATATTACGAGCGAATTCTAAAATCGCCATTTGCATTCCATAACAAATTCCAAGGCATGGAAGATTATTTTTTCTAGCATACTCAAGTGTATTCATCATCCCCTGAGTGCCACGTTTCCCAAATCCACCCGCAACAACAACGCCATCTAAAGATTCAAGACGGTGTTGGTATCCTTTTTCTTCCATATCCTCGGCATCAATCCAATTGATTTCTATATTTACATGATTGTCAAACCCTGCATGAATAAGCGCCTCTTTCAAAGACTTGTACGCATCTTGCAGTCCAATATACTTTCCTAAAATAGCAATTTTAACTGTTTTTTCACAAGAGTTGATTTTATCTGCAATAATTTCCCATTTTTCAAGATTTGACGCTTCGCTTTCTAATCGAAAATGCTCCAAAATACGCTCTGTCAATCCCTCTTGCTCAAACACAAGTGGGATTTGATAAATTGAGTCAACATCCAGTGCTTCAATAACGCAATTGCTTGGAACGTTACAAAATTGCGCGAGCTTCTTTCTTGACTCTTCTGGGATAATCCTATCACATCTGCATAAAAGCAAATGAGGCTGAATTCCAAGACTCTGTAAAGTCTTTACAGAGTGCTGAGTTGGTTTTGTCTTAAGCTCTCCTGCAGATGGAATAAAAGGAACTAATGTTAAATGTACAAACATAACATTATTGCGCAATTCATGCCCCATCTGTCTAATTGCTTCCAGGAATGGCAACCCTTCTATATCGCCAACGGTACCGCCAATTTCAATAATTAAAAAATCTAAATCTTGGGTTCCGTCAACCACAAATTCTTTAATCGCATCTGTTACATGAGGAATGATTTGAACAGTCGCCCCTAAATAATCACCTCTGCGCTCTTTAGTTAAGATATTTGAATAAACACGTCCCGATGTCAGGATGTCATTTTTATTCATATCAACCCCTGTAAAACGCTCATAGTGACCAAGATCCAAATCTGTCTCTGCACCATCATCCGTCACAAATACTTCACCGTGCTGATAAGGACTCATTGTGCCAGGATCTATATTTAAATAAGGCTCAAGCTTGCGGATGCGAATTTTAAAACCACGGGCCTGTAATAACGCACCAATTGCAGAAGCGGCAATGCCTTTCCCTAAGGAAGAAACAACTCCTCCTGTGACAAAAATATAACGCATGACTAATCCTTATTTTTTAACCGGTTCTTTTGGGGCATCTTCTTGTTTTGGAAGAACTGTATTCAAGCTTGAAGGAATGTTTACTTTCTCAGGAGATGCTGGAATATCAATTGTTTTTGGAGCAATTGGTTGACCTTTAAAAATTGATTCTTCTTTTTTACCAAGCAGAATCCCCATCAAAAGACAGCTTATCGCAAAAATAATAGCCAAAGTCCCTGTTGCTTTTGTGAAAAAATTTGCACTACCTCTTGCTGTGAAAAGACTTGCCTGCTGAGCGCTTCCAAGTCCTCCGCCTTCGCTTTTTTGGATTAAAATAATCCCCACTAAAAGAACTGCAACGAAGATATGTACGATCAATAAAATTTGTATCATTTCTAATTTTTCCTAAAAATCAATTTAAATTTCTTATAAAAAATGCGCTGACCTTAGGAGGTACCTCCCCGCTGGCAGCGCATGCGGCGTGGGCGGATCGAAACTAGAACATCTGGAAAGATTTGAAGTCTTTATCGCAAACAAAGTCGTTGGTACCGTCCCTGTCTTTAACGCGAATAAGTCTTACTTATCGATCGCTTATGCTCTTTATGTTCGAGCGCGCCGATTGTCGCACTTATCATTAACGCATAAATAAGATTAAAAAGCAAGTTTTAATTTTTTGATAATTCGATGATTTTAACTTTAAAATGCAAACATCTTTGCCATTGAAAAATATAACGGTATTCCTATTGAAATATTAAAAGGAAGCGTGATGCTAATGCTAAGAGTTAAGTAAATAGCAGGATTTGCATTAGGTAACGCCATTTTTACAGCTGCAGGTGCGGCAATATATGAGGCACTAGCTGCCATAACTCCCAAAATTGCTGCCCCCCCATAAGATAGCCCAGCAAGACTTCCAGCAAAAATACCTAAACATGCAAATAATAAAGGAGTCACAGTTCCAAAAATCAACATAAACAACCATAAAGATTTAATCTCCTTTAATTTTGATGCCGCAACCACCCCCATCTCAAGCAAAAAGAAAACCAACATCCCCTGAAATGGCGATATAAAAACATTTGATATCGACGCCAAACTTGATTTATCCGCAAACAACCCCACAATCGCCCCGCCAGCAAGAAGGATGACGCTTTTTCCCGTCATGGCATCATGAATCACTTTTTTAAAATTCACTTTTTCATTTTTTGCAAAAAGACCAGCCAATGCAATCGCAACAATAATTCCTGGAATCTCTAAAACTACCACCAAAGCAGTCATAAACCCTTCATGAACAATAGATGCATTCTGAGCAAAATTAAGCGCGGCCATAAATGTCACCGCAGATACAGATCCAAAATGAGCAGCAAGAGCGGCCGAATTCAAACGATCCATTTTTCCTATCTTGTATGCCAAAAAATAAGAAATTACAGGGGTGGCCACCCCTAAAGCCAGCGTTGCTAAAATCGGATAAAACACAACCAAAAATGCTGTTTGAGATAAAGCCAATCCTCCTTTTAGCCCAATTGCAAAAAGCAAATACATGGATATCCCCTCATGAACTTGTCCAGGAACACGCAAATCACTTTTAATAAGTGACGCAAAAGCCCCAATTGCGAAACAAATAACAGCAGGACTCATCAAATTTGATACTATTAAATCCATATTATTCATAAAAACATCCCTTCTATAGAATAAAATCACAATACGAAAACACAAAATATCTTTATTTGCAGCTTGCGTCTATAAAATATTAATACAATTTCAGAATTTGCTAAAAATGAAAGTTTAAAGAAAACGTATTTTTTTGACAAATTATATTGACAATAATATTTATCAAGATATAATAGTTCTATAGTCAATCAAAAACAAGGATTTTAAAATGATAAATTTAATAACAAGAACTCAATACACTATTTTTGCATTAAAACATCCATTCATTTACTTTTCGTTAATAAACCCCTACAATAATAAAGTAAAAAAGAATAATGGTTCATCTCATGGAATTTAAGCAATCTCGAATAAATATGATCCATAATGGGTTTAGGCCAAATGGAATCACAAATGAAAAACTTCTCTTGGCTTTTATGACTGTTGAGCGAGACTATTTCGTAAATAACAGTTTAAGAGACGAATCTTTTATTTATGAAAACTCTCTTGATTTAGGAAGCAATCGTTTTTTATCCAATTCAAAAGTATATGCCAAACTCTTACAAGAGGCCCAAATCAGTTGTGATGATGTTGTTCTGACCATCCCTCTTTCTTGCGGATATTACAGTGCAGTTTTAGCACATTTAGCTCTCAAGGTGTACGCTATGGAACTTGATGAAAATTTACACCTCTCAAATCTTGGACTAAAAACAGCAACTTATCCAAAAGAAAAAGTTCACCATATACCAACCATCCTCCAAGGATCATTTTATGATCTGATTTTCATTGATGGAGCAGTAGAAGTCTTTCCCCATCATCTTTGGGATCATGTAAGTGAAAAAGGAAGAATTATCTATATTGATAACACCAACCCGAATTATTTTTATGGGAAAGTCGTTTATAAAAACAACCAAGATCAACCACACAAAATTATTACGCATACAAAAATACCACCATGCGATTTATTTAGGAGAGAACATGTTTTCAATTTTTAAAAATTTATTTGGCGATTCCAATATCGAGCAATTAAGCCCCGTGGATATCATGAATTTAGATCCAGAAAGCTATATTATTATTGATGTTCGTGAACAATGGGAACTTGATATATCATCTTTGCCCGGAGCAATACATATCCCCCTTGGGCAAATTTACAGCAAAATCAGCACTCTCGATAAAAATAAAAAAATCATCATGATGTGTCATCATGGGGGAAGAAGCCAAAGAGCTGCCACAACCCTTGCATCTGAAGGATTTACAAATCTTGCAAATTTAACAGGCGGCATCGACCAATGGGCCGTCACAATTGATTCAACACTCAGGAGATATTAAAATGAAATTATTCACAACAGCAATTCTTTTAACAACATGCCTCACATCTTCCCTTTTTGGGCAAACGATTAAAAAAATAGACACTTTCAAACAAGCTTTGGCCGATGCATACAAAACAAACCCAGACTTTGCAAGAGCAGCGGCAGAATACCAAGTTCAGCTATCCAACGAAAGTATTGCAATGTCTGAGTTCATGCCTCGAATTGACCTTTCTAGCAGCTATAATAACACTGGAAAAATGGACTTTAAATATACAGATGAAGAAAAAAAAGCCTTAGAAAACGAAGGACTGCCGCCATCAAATATAGAAGCCATGGAAAAACGATTCAATAGAGATAAAGGTGCGTACAGCTGGGATTTAGGGCTTACGGCAAGGCTGAATATTTTTAAAGGTTTTGCCAGCATTGCAAAATTAAATCAAACTCAATTTGGCATTTTAGCACAAGCTGCAGCTCTGAACAGTGCTGAAGCTGAAATTTTAAACAGTGCCATTGAAAGCTATATGAGCTGCCTTACAAATCAAAAAGCTCTTGAATCTTATGTTGTTTCAGAACAATCCATGGAAACAAACTATAAAGCCGCCACGACACAATTTCAAGTTGGATCAATCACTCAATCCGAGTTATTACAAGCACAAGCTAAGTATGAGGCCGCAAAAGCCCAACGTATTAGCGGAGAAGGTGATCTTGAAAACAGCAGAGCCGCTTACCAAAAGGTTATTGGCTCTGTTCCTGGAAATCTTCAATTTCCAGATCTTCCAAAAGATAAACTGCCAAAAACCCTGGAAGAAGCTTCTGAGCTGACACTCAAAAGGTTCCCTAAAATCATCCAAGCACAATTTGCAGAAAAAGCAGCAAACGAGGGTTGGCAACTAGGGGCATCTGCTTTTATGCCAATCGTTGACCTAACGGCTGGGTATAAGAAAAACTGGACAGATAAGGATGGAAAACCCCTCGCTGATACTTCTTCTGCGCCTACATCATCTAACGCTGTAAACAGTATTTCTTATTCAGCAACAGCCACATGGAATTTATTTGATGGCTTTGCGAGTTCTGGAAAATTTGCTCAAGAGGTTGATAAAATCCAACAGGCAAAAATGCAGCTTGAGTCCACCAGACGTGCAGGCATCGAACTGGTAACAAAAAGCTGGCGTGCTCTTATTTCAGCACGTGATGAAATTAAAGCGCAACAAGCTGCCGTGGCCGCTGCATCTTTGGCGTTAGAAGGTCTTCGTCAAGGGGCAAAGCTTGGGGCATTCAGCATGCTTCAGGTATTTGAAACTGAAGATACGCACGTTAAAGCACAAGTGGCCCTTGCAAAGGCAAAACAAAAAGAAGTCATGGCAACATTTAATTTGTTGGCAGCAACAGGATCTTTGTCTGCTAAGAAACTCGGACTGATTGATCTAGAAAAAAAAGATTAGTATCGCTTGAAATGGTAACGAATCGTTAACACTTCCGTTTTACAATGATAATAATTGTTAACTATAAGGAGTATATCAATGAATCCATACGCAAGCCAGGTTGGGGCATATCAAACCACAAACCTTGCAAATTTAGGACCCGGTGACCAAGTGGCTCTTCTTCTTGCAACATCAGCAAAGCATATGCGCACAGCAAAAGAACACCTCATAACAAAAGATTACGAGCAAAGAACCAACGCTTCAGAAAAAGCTATTGCCATATTAGAAGGTCTGGCCTCTGTTTTAGAGGCAACAGATCCATCTCAAGAAGGAATCGTCAAAGAACTTGAAAATTACTATATGTCTATGATGACAATGATCAGCCACATGAACGTCACAAATGATGAAAAACTTTGCGAATCAATTGCGCGCTCTTTAGATAAAATGGCCGATACTTGGAGACAAGGACAGCAAACTATTTCAAGAACACCTGACACGTCAACACCTCCAGATACAGGATCGTTTAACTTGTCCGCATAAAGAGCTGAAGATAAAAAAAACAGCTCTTTATCGCTTGTACATTTTTTCCTGAATTTTGGAAAATCCATCATAGGCTTTTTTATCTGTAGTGATAAAGGTCATAATAGCTCCAAAAATAAAAGATGCTGGAATTGTAAAAAGTCCAGGATTTTTCAAAGGGAACATTGCTTCCCCATACCCCAAAATATCCACCATAACCGTAGGCGATAAACAAATACACACCAAAGATGATATTGTGCCAAAAATCATTGTCGAAATTGCGCCAGTTGTTGTAAATCTTTTCCAAAAAAGACTCATGAAAATTGTTGGAAAATTAGCAGATGCGGCAATCGAAAATGCAAGCCCTACTAAAATAGAGACATTCTGCCCTTCAAAAATAATCCCCAAAACAATTGACAGCAATCCCAAAATCAATGCCGAGATTTTTGCAACCTTCATGTCTTCTTTAGGCTTTGCATTTTTACGAATCAATCCAATCCAAATATCATGTGCCATTGTTGCCGCGCCCGAAAGAGTAAGTCCCGCAACAACTGCTAAAATTGTCGCAAACGCAACAGCTGCTATAAACCCCATAAGCATATTTCCGCCAAGTAAGTTTGCAAGCAAAATTGCTGACATGTTCCCACCTTTATCAGTTGCAAGAATCATTTTTGAATCAAGAAGCACCATTGCACCAAAACCTAAAATGAAAATCAAAAGATAAAAGAACCCGATCATCATTGTTGCATAAGCGGCTGATAATCTTGCTGCTTTTGAATCAGGGACTGTATAAAAACGCATTAATAAATGGGGCATTCCAGCGGTTCCAAATGTAAATGCAAGACCAAGAGAAATAATATCAAAAGAGTTTGGGTAAAGTTTACCAGGGGCTAAAATCTCTTCACCTCGCAATTCAATTGCTTTTGAAAACAATTCCAGTAGATTATAATTAAATTTAGATAACACCAGAATTGCCATAATAAATCCGCCAACCAACAATAATACAGCTTTGATAATTTGAACCCACGTTGTTGCAATCATTCCACCAAACATAACATACGAAATCATCGCAGCCCCAACAATAAGTTCAGCTGCTAAATAATCAATGTTAAAAATCAACTTAATTAAATATCCCGCTCCCACCATTTGAGCAATCATATAAAAAATAATAATACTTAAAGAGCTGATCGAGCTACTTAATCGAATTGGGCGAAGAGAAAAACGCTCTCCCAAGCTATCAGCAAGAGTAAACTTTCCTAAATTTCGAATACCTTCAGCAATTAAAAATAACAACAAAGGCCAACCCATAAGCCCTGTTGTTGTATAAATAATCCCATCAAATCCATTAAGGGCAATGAGCCCAGTAAATCCTAAAAAGCTTGAAGCACTTACAAAATCTCCCGTTAAAGCAAGACCATTTTGAAATGCTGTGATACTGCGTCCAGCCGCATAAAACTCTTCCGTGGTTTTTGTTTTTTTTGCCGCCCAATAAGTTATCGCTAATGTTAATATAATAATGCCAATAAAAAGACTGATTGATTCCCAGTTCACTTGACTCATAATTCAATCACTCCTTTAATTTCGAAATTTCTTTATCGTAAACATAATTCATCCAACAAGCATAAAATAATGCCAATCCACCAGAAAATAAAATGATAAAAACAGCAGATGCAATTCCCAAACTCAGGCCCGGGATAATTTGATAGATCGCTAAGCTTTTAAACATACACGCAAAAATTAGAAATCCTACAACACCCGCAATCAACAATAATGATAATACTATGCTGATTCTTTTCTTACGCGCAACAATTTCTAAATAACTCATATAAATCCCCCCCTTGTTCTTCGAAATCTAAAAGCAATCTCTTCACACTTTTCCCTCCTGCATAATCTCCAATATCTCCATTTTTACGGATGACTCTGTGACATGGAATAAACAATGCGACTTGATTTTTTGCCATTGAAGAGCCAACTGCCCTAATGGCTCTTGACCCAACTCTACTGGCAAGCTCTTCATAAGAAACTCGCTGCCCTGAATTTATTTTTATAAGTTCTTTATAAATCCGTTCTTGAAAGCTAGTCATATGAAAAGATATATTTATCTTCCCAGACTCAAACCAGTCGCGCATTTTTTTACGAAGATAGTCAGTTGTGTCATGTTTTTCAACTGAAAAAGATAAATGTGCGATTTTTTCCTCTTCATATAAAATCTCCACACAGCCAAAATTGGTATTAATCCAACCTTTTGAAAGGTTTTGTAATTCTTGATTCATGAGGGATACTAAAAATCTTTTTTCCATTCAAACCCCACCCCAAAATCGTAATTGCTTAGTTGATCAGATTTTTCTCCAATGGCTTCTAACGATAGCTCTGGCGTTAATTTCACACCAATCACACCCCTTGTTTTTCCGTAGTCTAACGCCGCCGTACGATCCGCTCGAACGAAAAACCTCTCTCCTAAATTTTTACCAATAGTAAAAACGCCTGGATCAGTCCGAGAAGACGTTTTAAAAACTTCACTAGAAACATCTTCCCTGATCCCAATTTCATCAATTCCAATTTGCCTAAATTTATCTAAAAATCCTGTGATAGATGCTCCCCCATTAAAAATGGCAATCACATCAGCCAGCTGTATGATTTGGGCTGGGCCCTTAATTTGGCTTGCACTTTTAGAAAATAAAATCTGCGAAATTACTTCTTCTTGTGGCAAGGCTGGTATCGATATAATTTCAAGTTTGGCATTGGAAAGCAATCCATGATAAAGAATCTTAGCATCAATATTGCTAGCATTTGCATCTGTTGCAACATAAATATATGGATCAAGTGTATTTTCAAATAACAGGTATGCTTTTAGAAAGTCCAATTTCTTCCCAGCAATCATAAAATAACCATTAAATGCATCTAATCTTCCATCAATATGCGGAGAATTTAAAGCACCCCTCATTTTCAAGTCTCCCGACCAATTAGACTCTAATCCGCTTCCATAAAACTTGAACGAATTTTTAGGAACAGAAAAATGAATATCAAGACCTATGTCTGAATTTCTTTCCACTTCAATCTTCTCATTTTTTTCTTGCTTATTGGCAATTTCAATATCAATAATTTCAAAATCTTTTTTAGGAATCATGTATCCTAAAAAATCTTCGATCACTATATTGCCAAAGATTTTCTTTTCTTTGGGAGATAAAACAATACTCAGTTCACCGCTTCCAGACGTTTGATACTCTTGATTATTTAATAATTTAAAATTCTTCAGCATAAGCTTCCCAGATCCGCTCATATCGTAATTCGATGGGCTTAGCGAAAAACGCCCACTCCCATTCATAATTCCTTTAAAATCATCGCGACATTTTAAACTGATATTCATATAATCATCACTCGCGTATTTAAGAATTTCAAGATCAATATTTTTGAGAATGACACCAGAAGATGAGTGCTCGAAATACCCTTTTTTCAATGCCACATTAAATACAGAAAATTTTCCAGAAGGCTTTTTAAGAGAAAACTCTAATCTCCCTGAAAGAGTATCATCATGCATTTTTAAAAAATCACTCAACCCATCAACTCTTAAATCTCCTTTTACATCATAAGAGCTCAGCAACGGATCATAAAATTTATGCTTAACATCAGGAGTTGCATATTTAGCAGATAGGAAACCTTCTCTGCCCAATTCCATTTTACAATTTGACGATAAAGCATAGGATGCTAGTTTCGCATCAAAATCAATTTTTCCAAAAACTCGATCAAAAGCTGAAGACTTGAGGCCAATCATTTTTATCGATAAATAACCTTCTCCCCCAGCCTTATACTCTGCATCAAAATTTATTACTCCATCTTCAAATAAAATATTTTGATTCTTGATCGCATTATTTAAAATAGTGGCTGGAATTTTTTTTGAATAAATTTGCGTCTTAGAATTTGCATGCTTTAATGAAAATCTTCCATATTGACCTACGCTTAAATCAATATCAACTTTATCAAAATCAAGTTCTGTTTTGTTTGCTTTTATTGGGGTTCCTCTGTAATTGCCTTGAAAGTATATATTTTTAATTTTTGAATCATCATACACACCTTTAAATAAAAAATTGGTTTTCTCTTTATTAGATATATTAAGTTCAATATGTTTTTTACTATCCACACTCAAATAAAAATCACTAACTTTAAAAAGAGATCCTATAAGAAATTTATTCCCAGTCGCTTTTATATTATAGCCTTCACCTTCAAAGAGTCCGGATATTTTGAGAAAAGTTTGTTCAGGCTTTCCACTGATAAAATCCCCCAATTGATCAAATTTTTCTAAAGAAAAATTAAATTCTCCAAAAATTCCCCAAGGATCCATTTTTAATACAAGTAAGTTATGGAGCGGATCAATAATAAAATCACGTTCGTATAGATAAAGCCTTGTTGGAGTTACAGAAAGTTTTTCAAAATCACCGTCCACCTTCAAATCTATTTGCGCTTGCGCGCTATTGTAAAGATATGATTTGATTATTGCTTGAATTCCATTATTTTGGAATAAATACTTACCTTCCAATTGAATCATATTACGGCCTAGAAAGTTAACTAAGCCAGATTTTAAAAACAAATCATACGCCACCCCATCATCATGCACAGAAAAGCTTCCCTCAAGATTGAGGTCCTGGGAAAAGGCTTTGAGCTGGCCCGTTTTTTCAACACTAACCATGATATTTTTAAAAAAATGATCTGCGACTTTTAAAGTATGAAATAAAAACTTCCCAGAAGATGGTTCAATGCGAAATAAAAAATGAAAAAACTTACAACTTATCTCCCCAGCAAGATTTAAGGATTTTAGAAAAAATGACCCCTTGGCGTTTAAGCCTTTAATCTCATCTACGCTCACTTGAGAAAAAGCGATTTCCCCTTGCATTAAGTTACGCAAATTTAATTCAAATCGAAAATTTGAAAACTCCGTTTCCTTCTTAGTTTTTTCTTCAGTAAAACGAACCTTATGAATTTGAATACTTGGAAACTGAAATGATAAGCCTTTCATATCAAAAGAGTAACCTGCTTTTTGAGTCTGTCTATCAATACCCCACTTCAATAAAATAGGAAATGATAAATATAAAGATAGAAAAATAATTCCAAGAATAGCAACAGCATTAAGTAATATCTTTTTCATTAGAACCCTTGCCCAAAACGAAGATAAAACTCAAAGATATCATCTACAAACTTATCATTGAATTTTCTTCTAACTATTGGAAATGCGACATCAACCCTTACTGGGCCTATTATGGATAAATAATTAAAGCCAAGTCCAACACTACAGCTTAATGGAGATTCTTGTTTCTCAAAGCCAGTTTCTTTCATCCAAGAAATATTTTTAAATGGATTCATATGTTTTGAAAAAATCCCCAAATCAATAAAAGCAACCATTCCAAAATCTTCATTAACTTTCACACGCATCTCCTGAGTTAATTCAACCTTTGAAAGCGCTCCCATTTCAGGAACTCCATCAGCATCCAATCCCCCAACTGTTAAACTTTGAGGTCCGTACCCCCTGACAGAGCCATCCCCTCCTCCAAAGTATTGCTTATGCTTTAGAATATCTTTTAAACTCGCATTCGCAAACGTTCCGCCTTTAAAATTAATTCCGTATATTACGGACCCTAAGGGAACATAAGCTGTTTGTTGAAGTTTAAACTGCACTGGGATCTGAGAGGCTTGATTCGAAAAATAAGGAATCACATCAAATGATGATAACCATCCTTTTGTTGGATCCGATGTTGAATCGCGTGTATCATATTTTACACCTACTGATAAATATTGCAAACTATCCCATGTTGGTGAGTCCTGCATATCATTTTCAATTGTAAACAAAGAAGATGCGGTCAATGTCTTTGAAAATTTATACTTAAGCCCTCCCGTCATTTTCAATAAATCAGTACTATACGCAAATTGATCTGACACAATTTTGCCCATTTGAATGAAAAGCTTATGAGTAACAGATCCAAAAATATCAGGCTTAACAAAAGTTCCAATAAGCGCCTTTCCTGTCTGGGAATATTTTGCACTCACATCAAATTGTTCAGCGTTACAAAAAATATTTCTGTGTTTCCACGAAGCCGTTCCTCCAAATTTCTCTCCTGAAAAATAACGCGCCACGAAACTAACCGTTTGATGTTTCCCTTCTTTGAGTTTTAGTTTTATTTTTTGAAAATTTTCATCGCCTTGATCATAATGTTCAATTGAGGTCACGCTAAAAATCTGAAGATCTGCAATCTCTTCTTGCGATTGTTCTATCAGCTCAATATCAAAAGTGCTTCCTTTCTTCCAAAGCAAGCGTCTCTCAATCATGCCAAGATCTAATTCATCCGGCTTTCCTTCAATTTCATAATTTCCAAATACGTAAGGTTTGCCCAAATAAATCGGATAAAGAGGAATTACACTTTTTTGTTCATAATCAACATGCAATTCTGGCAAATCAATTTTTGCCCTAGCAAAACCTTTTCTTTTTAGGAAGTTCTCCATCTTTTTACGTAGATTTTCATAATCGGAAAATGAAAATATATTTTGTTCAGATGGCACCAATAAACGCAACTGATCAACAATAGGGTCTTGTATAGTAAAGTTAAAAGAAGTCGTTTTAAATGCCACTCCTGGATTAACGATAAAGGTCACTTTAAAAGGAAATTGTTTATCAATATCTAAATCTATAGATGCATCTAAATAACCTAGAGATGAAAGTTTTTTCAATAAAGATTTTGTATTTTCTTTTGCTTTATTTTTTAAACTTTTAAGGCTTGCTGGACCCCCTCCAAAAACAGTCTCACACAAAGAACAATGCGGCTCTAAACTTGAGGCTAATGCTTGATCGTCCCCGGATATTTTAATATTTCCTGTTGCTGCAAAAATCAATGAACCGAACCCCATAACGAAAAATAAAAGGAATCCAATACGTCTGCACATTAACCATTCTTTTAATAAAAACAACATATGATAAGTATACTATGGTTGCGTTCTCATGAAAAGAAAAATCTTGGAAAATTAAAACATCGACCTTCTAGATGCCGGAGCGGGAGTTCCTCCTGTTGTAGCGCCTCCGCTTAAAGCTCCCCCTGTTGCCATGTTAACAGCCATGCCGGCTGGCGTCATGCTTGCCAACCCTCCCGCAGTTCCAGCAATACCGCCCAATGGAGACTTCTTTTTCTTTTTCTTTTTCTTTTTACTCTTTGGCTTATTGCTTGTTCCCATTATTTTATCTTTTAAAGAACTTGCTCCATCTTTCATTGATGTTATAACCCCTTTACTCTGGGCCATGCATTTTTCTTTAGGGTGCTTTGCGCAATTGCGACCCGAGATGGATAAAGAAATGCATCTAGCATAAAGAGAAATTTTTGATTTCCACCCTAAGCTTCGACTCATGCTTTTTTCATCTTTATCTTTCCACTCTCCATGAATTTTATAATTCCAATCAGCCCCTGGCGGAGTGGCCGAATCTTTTTTCGGAATCGAGCAAAAATCTGGCTTAAATAAATCAGCATCTTCTTTTTGTTTTTTCATATGCTCCATTGCCGCTGTGAGCTCTTCAGTGTCTCCCAGCATTGTTGAAATCAAACCCATAGCATTTGAATAGTTATCTCTTGCGTATTTTTTCTCTTGCTCAAGAGTGACCCCAGGAGGAGCTGTTTTAATATTAGCCTCTCCTCGTTTTGCATAAAACATCGCCTCTTCACACAAACATCTCATCATATCCAATCTTGTTTTTTGAAAAGAATTCATGGCTTGTATCTTTGCAGAATCTGTATCAGTTGCAACGACTGGTTCAGCAGGAGGCTTTTCAATAATATTGGAATCGGACCCCCCATTAGCAGATGAAGACTCTTCTCCTCCCTGTACAGAAGGAATTTCCCCTCCAGAATTATCGACACTTATCCCACCTTCAGATTCAGGAGAAGACTGATCAATTTTTTCATCTGGAAGAGTGGGCTGGACCTTAGGAGGTCTGGGTGTCTTTGTGCGCTTTGCCCTGGAAGATCTCGGAGAGGTTGTTGAGCCAGTCCCTGCTGGCGGCGGTCTAGAAAAGCCAAACATGCTCATCGCACAACAATCTTCGTAAAAACTAAAAAACATCAGAAGAGCTAGAATGCAGCCTCTTGTTTTCCTCATTTTTCACGCAGTGCCCTCATTCAAAAAATTGACTTAATTTGTTTTTCACCTGCTCTTTTATAGTTGAAACAGAGCATCTGTAATTTCCCATTGTTTTCATAACACAGCATGCAAAAGATGCTATTTTTGCTTCACGTGAAACATCTGAATCGTTTAAATTGGTTAGAAAATCTGATGCTTCATCAATGCGTTTTGCGGCTTTAGCATCTGGTTTTTTTGCCTTTGCAATTTTAATCGCATTTACACATTGTTCTTTCATTCGCGCCAATAAAACATCAGTCATCTCTTTTTCAGAAAAAGATTTGGAGGGCTCACTTGTATCAGCCTGAGGAGTCTCATCACTTGCTCTAATATCAATGCAAGATAAAAAAAACACAAGACCATAAGTAAATATTTTCATCAAGCCCTCCCGCCATTATTGCAATTAAAAAATATTATTAATGAGTTGCCAAAGGTTGTTGCGCATTTCCAGAATTCATTTTTTGCCTCATCTGTTGAAATATATTTCCGCGATGCCCATTAACTCCTGGAATTCGGCAATCTCTATCTGTTGTTGCCTTCACAATAGCACATCCATACGATGATAAGATATGGCCATCTGTGACCTCCTTATTATTGGGGTCTGAATTGGTAACAGGCAAATAAGCATAGGCCATAATCGTCTGAGAAATTCCTATTCTTGTTTTAAGTTTTGGGCTCTTCAATTGCAGCTTAGCCACCTCTTTCTTTAAATCATGAATGCTCTTTTTTAGAGCTTCTTTTTGAGATCCTGTCTCACCAAAAGCTATCATTGGCATTGATTTTAATTGAGCTTCCTTGTCTGAAATTTCTTTTTGTTTTGACAATAAGTCTGCATCACACCGGACTTGTTCAGCAACAACAGAATTAATTATCCTCTCCACCTCTCCCTTTAAAATCGGGTACCTATCTTCTGGCTTAACCTGATCGGAAACACTTTGTCCTCCATTGGGCAAAATAGGATTTGCTACTTGATTGCCATGTCCAGCACCAAAAGCTGAAACACTTAAACCCAGAACACACATTGATAAAAATATTTTATTCATTTTTTTGACTCTCTTTCTAATAAGTTGAACTCAATCATCACTTCATCACATAAAGATTAATAAAAGATAAACAAAAACCGCCTCACGATCAAAATCTAAAATGTGCGTTTAATGCCATTTTATTGATTGCATTATTTTGTTGATTTACGTTTGATCCTTCTAGAGAGATCATCATATTCTTTTTAATCCCTAAACGAATTCCTCCTGAAATTGCAATATTCCCCGAGTTCTGAAGCGCTCCTGATGAGTGAAATTTCGTACTTTCTACTCCAAATAAAGTATGGGAAGGTGTTTGCATGTTTTCGTAAAAAGGAATTGTTGCAGATACTTGCAGCCAAGGTTCAAAAACAACATTTTCCATATGGAGCCTTAGCTTACTTTCAAGTCCTACTTTTCCATTAAGAGATACTCCAGAATAATCCTTTGTATGAACTTCCAAATCCTGTGAAACGCTTTTCATGTTGTCCATAACCGTATAAGCTCCCGACAAGCCAACATAGCCTAAGTGCATATATTTTTGGTTGATATGATGAAACCCTACTCTGCTTTGAAGTGTAGTTTGTTTAGCGCAAGCACTGGCCGCCCAATTCCCCCATTCATCCTGGGAAAATGTTTTATGGTTATGAAGCCCAGTTCCAAACTTATAATCCAAAAATGTAAAATCGCCCCTATGAACCTTAGTAATATCTAATTGATATTGTTCAAATTTACTTGAACTTTCAAATGATTTATTACGAAAATAAAAACCAATCCCTGAAAGTTCATTTCCAGAGGCAAAGTCCCAGCCAACCATCAGACCATCTGTTATATATTTTGACCCTGCTTCATAAACATTTCCGCTAATATAAAAACTAGAAGGCGAATGCTCTACCTTGTTCACTAAAACGTCATCCCCAGAAAACCCATTCACACCATGAAATGAAAAATGCCTTAAATCGAAACTTCTGTGTTCTTTTTCAAGAAACATGGTCGTTCTGAAGCCTTGGTATTTCTCATATAAAAACGTACTACCTAGAGTTTTGTGCAAATCTTTTTCAATATAGGGATTGGATAGTGCTCTTAAAGATTTGAAGAATCCCGTATGCGACATTCCTCGAATTTTATCAAAAACAGATGATGGGATAAAACCACCTGATGCTCGTAAATTTTGAAAGCTTTTATATACCTGACGCACATCTTCGGCCGCCATGACCCCCAAAGAAAAGCTTGAAATATTTAAAGATAAAACTCCTCCCTCCCAGTTATACCCCCCAGAAGCTTTGTATAAAGAGCTCATCGAAAAATCAGCAACTGTTTGAACGCCCCCTGATGACTTTAAAACTGGATACTTTGACCCAGGAATTAAAATTTTATCTGGAAAATCAAGCAAGAAATGCAAGGAAGGGCTTTTGTTTTGATCAACTTCCAAATAATCGCTTTCACCATTTTGAAAAAGACGGATATAAATACCGGCTTTATCACCTGTTTGTCTGTAATTCCCTTGAATTCTCATCCCTCCCGATTTATCTGCTTGAGAGGGTGAAATAATCCCATCCGTATGCGTAAAAGAAGTCGTTAAAATAGAACCATTTCCTGATAAATGACCTCCTTGCATAGAAAAAAATTTAGTTTCAATCGTGCCATTTTTCAAAAACACATACCCATCCTGAAAAAGATTAATTTGCTCTGGAGATACATACTTTGCACCATCCTTTACAATCAAAGAACCCGAATCCATTCCACCATCAATTTGCGCACTTGCCTTTATAATTGTGAGGCCTGCCTCAAAGCTTGCTTTTACGCCAGGAGTTACAACAAAAGAAGCATCTGGATGACTCATCTCAACACCATCAACTTTAAAATATTGATCCACAACCATTTTTTTGCCTTCTGTAACAGGAATATAATAATGCATAGACCCATTTTGAGGAATATTGCCATGTTCCCAATTGGATTTATCACTCACATTTCCGGTTCCTGTCCATTTTTGAAATGTATTCGTAACCCAGTTCTTAGAAATAAATTCTTGCATCTGAGGCGTTGTAATATTGGAGGCCTGCGTACTTGTTGAAGGCTCGCCAACTTGAGGAACGCTTATCGAGGAAATAATACCGATTAATTTCCCATCCATATCTTCTACCCCTCCCCCACTATCGCCTTGAGCAGCGTTACCTCCTAAATCTAATTTTCGATCAAAGCTCATCTCAAACAAACTTGGCTGACCGTTAAATATTGCCTTTTCAAGGATGCTTTGATATGCAATTAAAAAAGGATCGTTTGGATTCAAGCTGGGATCAGAAGAAGAAATGATACCTTTATCATCTCCTTTAAGTCCATAACCATAGGCAATAACTTGTTTTCCAACATCAGGCAACCTGTTTGCGAATTGGACATATTGATCAGCGCCATAAAATGGCTGAGCAAGCAAAATAACAGCAATATCATTGATCCTTCCTCCACCTAAGAGAGTATTATACGCCGGATGAACAATTGCTGTTTTACTTGAAAAAACAAAGTTCGGATTGGAACGATTTTTTCCATACCCTAAAATATACTGATCTGGATTTGGCAAAAGTTTCAAATTCTCATCCGTCACGCAATGCGCGGCAGTTAATACAGTCCAAGGATTTAACAACACTCCACTACAAGATGTCATATACCCAGTTTGCCCTGCTGGATGCTGAATTGAAATGGCTTCTCCTGCTTTTTCTTTCGCAAGCTCAAGATATTTCTCAAATGAAACGCCAGACTCCGTATAGCTTGCAGCAACTTTTCCAAAAACAAAAATACTCATAGAAAAAATGATAAATCTCAATACCATTTGTATTAATTCCTCTTCTAAACAACGCGCTAGAGCGAAAATATCAAAAAAAGATTAAGATATTATCAATAAGCACAACTTAATTAAACAGGCGGTGTAAATCTTATGATTTCACCTTCAAGTTTTGGAAAAACATTTTTACTCTCCCCAACAGAAGGAGGGGCAATTTTCAATTCTTTTGTCTTAACTGACGATGGACTTTCTCGCTTTAAAGGCGTGACCGCACCAGGATGGTTCAAATCTTTTTTTAAATCTTTTTCTAGCTTTTCTTTGGTTTCTTTTGAAAGCTTTCGATCAAATAACAATGTTAAGCTAATTCTGCGGTTTTCAGGAGAATTAGGCTTTTCTGGGAATAAGTGCTCTTTATCTTCCTTTCCAACAACAGAAACAATCCTTAAAGGGTCAACCCCTCCATTGACCAAACTCCTCCTACTTGCATGCGCTCTATCTGATGATAACTCCCAATTTGAATATCCATTTTTATTCTTATATGGAACTGAATCTGTATGCCCAGAAATAGAAATACGATTGCTTACATTTGAGATTGATTTCCCAACACGCTCGATGAGTTTTTTTGTGTAATCAAACATCACCGCACTTCCAGAAGCAAACATTGGTTTTTTAAGCTCATCTACAATTTGTATGCGAAGCCCTTCTTCAGTCAAATCTATGACCAAGTTTTTTGCAACCTCTTTCAGGTCAGGCATGTCTTGAATTGCTTGTTTCAAAGAACGAGCTATTTCATCAAATTTTTTCTTTTCTTCCTCATATGCTGCGATTTCTGAAACACGTTTAAGCTCATCTTGTAATTTACTCTCCATTTCTTTGACTTTTGTAGCATCCATCATATTCTGTTGTTGTTTGAAATCTTCTTTCTTATCTTCCTTTTTCTCATCAGAACTTTCATCTTGAGATTTTTTTAGCTCGTATGTTTGAGCCGGATTTTTTTCTTGTTTTTGAGGGCTGACCTCATCTGCCACCCCAGAGTCCATCATTTTTGAGGTATTTTTAGGATTTAATTCCTTTTGACGCACTCCGGAATCATCTGTCACCTTCACATTTTTGGCTGTTTTTTGACGGTAAAGGCCCAGCTCTGTGTGATTGTTGGCTGTTTTCTTCTCCGGCATTTTTCCAAGTTTTCCAGAAATACTTTGATTCCTGCCCTCAAGTGACACAACACGATCCGCAACATTATCCTCAGGACCTCTAATTTCAGGATTATCTGCTTCTATTTCTTTGTCATCTGAATCTTCAAAGGTTTGTTTATCCGCTTTTTCAAATGAAATTTCTTGAGCTGTGGGAGGATTTGAAAGAGTAAGCGGCGAAAAATAAGATGCAATTCCTTTTTTTTGCTCAACGGAAGTTACATTCAAAAGCCACATTAACAAAAAAAAAGCCATCATTGCAGTCACAAAGTCTGCATAAGCAACCTTCCATGATCCACCATGATGTGGTGGCGGTCCCGACTTTTTTTTCCGTTTGATGATAATAATGTTTTTTTTAAGATCTCCTGACATTGCTATATTCCTGGAGACGGCAATACAGAAACAACTCCTTCCAACTCAGAAAAAGTTGGTTGTAATTCTTCTGGCAATATTTTTCTTGAAAATTCGATAGAAATCGTTGGCGGATTGCCATGCATGAACGCTAAAAGTCCAGCCTTAATGCATTCGTAGTATTTCATTTGTTTGCCATGCAATTCAATCAGAGAGTTTGCATAAGGCCCAATGATTCCATATGCTAATAAAACTCCTAAAAACGTTCCAACCAAAGCAGCACCAATGGATTTTCCCAAAACCTCTGGAGGCTCAGTGATGGATCCCATTGTTTTGATAACTCCCAAAACAGCCGCAACAATCCCAAGAGCTGGCATCCCATCAGCCATTTGCAAAAATGCATGGCCCACATGGTGTTTTTCTGCTGCAATCACTTCGATGTCTTGCTCTATTAGCGTTTCAATTTGATTCACATCTTCATTCCCCATCGTGATTAAACGAAAGTAATCACACATAAAAACAAGCGCATGATGGTTTTTTAAAACCGTTGGAAATTGTGCAAATATAACACTTTCATGCGGATGATCAATATGCGACTCAAGTGCTAAAAAACCCTTTGTTCTTGCAAGTTTAAACAATTGATACATCGCTGAAATTAAATCAATATAATCTTGTTTTGAAGGACACTCATTCTTAATCACTTGTCTAAATGATTTCCCCGCTTCTTTGAGCGTATGACGAGAGTTTCCAATAACAAAAGCCCCAAACGCAGCCCCCCCGATAACTACAAGTTCCACAGGTTGCCATAAAACGCCCAAATTCCCGCCATGGGCCCAATATGCGCCAAAAACACACACGAAAACAATAATCACACCAACTATAGAGTTCACGAGCCATATTCCTTCTTTTTATTCATTAAATTCAATTTTCACATAAAACCATTAACGCTAGGTTAATCTCTCTTTTATGATCAGAATATACCATGTATAAAATATATTGTCAAGATTTATTTTTGACAAAATTAAAAAATCATTATCTTGCTTGTTATTTTTTATAAAAACATCCTTGACACGAGATATAATTCAAGATAAATATTTAATATAAATCAAACTTTGGTGAATGTGCTATGAATATCATTCTTTAAAACGCCCTTAAATTTTGAGGGCTAGAAACAGCTATCAATTTTGCAATTTAAAGGCAGTTGATAAACTCTCAAAAATTATTTTTAAAGAAATGAAACCTCATGCATAAACCTATTCACATCAAAGGCTGCAATCTATCTTTTTCTCACAAATCCTTTTTTGAAAATTTCAATACTCAAATCTCTTATGGAAACCGAATTGGAATTGTCGGAAAAAATGGCTCAGGAAAAACACAACTTCTTAAAATGATTGCAGGGCTTTTTGAAAACCTTGACGGAACAATTACGCAAGATCCAAACACAATTATGTGCTACATTCCTCAATCACCCGAAAATCAAGCCGATTTAAGCGGGGGCGAAGAACTTATTCTTTCCATAACTCAAGCTTTAAGCCAAGATCCTGACATCTTACTGCTTGACGAACCCACCAACCACTTAGACACTAACAATCGCAAACTTTTAATGCGTATGCTAAAAAATTATCAAGGAACACTGATCAGTATATCGCACGATACACAGTTTCTTCGAAATTGCGTACAGACACTCTGGCATATTGATCAAGAAAAAATCCACACTTTTTGCGGAAACTATGATGACTATATCCAAGAAATTAAAACCAAACGTCAGGTAATTGAGAAAGAGCTGGATATTTTGAACAAAGAGAAAAAAGATATGCATCAAAAATTAATGAAAGAGCAAGAGCGTGCTGCCAAAAGCAAAACCAAAGGCCAAAAAAGCATCGATCAGCGTAAATGGCCAACAGTAACCAGTAAAAGCAAAGTTCTGCGAGCCGTAGATACTTCCGGACGTAAAAAATCTGCTATTGATCATAAAAAGAGCAATTTGACTGAGCGACTTTTAAATCTGCACCTACCCGAAATCATCATCCCTAAATTTTCCATAAAAAGTTCTGAAATTTCCAGATCCATGCTTGTTCAAATATCAGATGGATCTATTGGATATTGCCCTGATAAACCCATCTTATCAGAAGTAAATTTCAACCTTTACGCAAATCAACGCATAGTCATTACAGGAGACAACGGCAGCGGAAAATCAACCTTGATCAAGGGGATCTTAAATAAAGCGGGCTTGCCTGAAGAAGGCTTGGCGCAGTCAGGAGATTGGCATGTTATAAATGCAGATGATATCGGGTACCTTGATCAGCATTACAGAACCCTGTCGCCAAATAAATCCGTCATTGAAACCATATCAATCCTTATGCCGAGTTGGCCCCATGCCCAGCTAAGATGCCATCTTAATGATTTCTTATTTCGCAAAAATGAAGAGGTGAACGCCATTGTAGGAACGCTTTCTGGTGGAGAAAAAGCAAGGCTTAGTCTTGCTCAAATCGCAGCAAAAACACCAAAACTTTTGATCTTGGATGAAGTCACCAACAACCTTGATTTAGCAACAAAAGACCATGTCATCCAAGTGCTAAGGGCTTTTCCTGGCGCCATGATTATCATCTCCCATGATGCTGATTTTCTAGATGAAGTTGGTGCTGATGAGATAGTGGATATACAGAAATTTAGATGATATTTATTCAATGGATGGTTTTTCATCAAATTGGCATATTTGAAACGCTTGTTCCATCCACTATTATAATAATCATTAATCTCGAGAGCAACTTTATGTCCTACGGCTGCCAAATCTTGACCCAAAACAAGTTTAGATACTTTTTCTACTCTCCGCGGTCTGGTTTCGGGTGGAATATAATAAAATTAAATAACCCAGCACTCCTGATAAAGTAGACCCAAACGCCAAGCTTCGTAACATTTTGATATTCATCTTGAAAAAATGATAAGGACCCTATAAAAAGACTCATTGTAAAACCAATGCCTGTTACAATTGCCATGCCGTAAAACTGAAGGGGACTTGTATGGGATGGAAAATGACATATTTTTAACTTAATGGCGCAATATGAAAACAACATAACTCCTGCTTGTTTTCCTAAAAATAAGCCTATAGAGATACCAGCTGCTATAGGATGCATAATTGAACTTAAAGACAAACCTTTCAAAGAAACCCCAGCATTAAAAAAGGCAAACACAGGCAATATAAGAAATGAAACCCAAGGATGAAGATGATATTCTAGTTTTTTCAAGGGAGAAGTTTGATTTAAACTGCTCTTCAAAGGAATAAAGAACCCAAGTAAGATACCCGCAACCGTTGCATGAATTCCTGATTTTAAAACACACACCCAAAGAATCAATCCGATAATCAGATAAGGTGTGATTTTGTTGATATGAGTATAATTAAACAAAGCCAATATCAAGATAGGAGCGATACTCATGAGCAGCCAAAACAGTGAAATTCCATTTGTATAAAATACAGCTATAATTAAAATTGCCGCTATATCATCAAATATTGCCAAAGACAATAAGCAAATCTTCAGCGCTTTTGGGACTCTCTCACCAAGCAATGCAAAAAAACACCCATCGCAAAAGCAATATCGGTTGCAGCCGGAATAGCCCACCCTTTTAAAGCCTGTGAATCATGATATGTAAAACTTATGTATATAACAGCTGGAGCGATTAAACCACCTAAAGCAGCAAGCCCTGGAAGAATTATATTTTTAGGATTTCTAAGGTGCCCTTCTTGAAATTCTCTTTTGAGCTCTAACCCAATCATTAAAAAGAAAAACGCCATTAAAAAATCATTTACCCATACAACAAGCGTTTTGCTAAACTCAAGACCCAATATATTAAAATGCAAAGGTAAGTTGATTAGAGCATCATAATGCCCCTCCAATACACTATTCTTAAAAACAATTGCCAATACAGCTGCTACACCAAGAAAAACACCGGCAGCAGCTTCTAATTTTAAAAACTCCTTGATAAATTTCATATTAACCTCTTCAAAAACGAACATCTTTGTTCAACATTTAATTCTTTAGGCACCATAATAACATCAAAATCAAATTCTTTGTATACATTCAAATGTATCTTCTCAAAAATCAACGCGTCTTCATAGCTAATTTTTCTGGCATCTGTATGCTCTATAAAACCTAAATTTTCAAAAAAGAATACTGTTTTTTGATAGATTTTTAATTTTAAACAGCGATTAATTTCCTCCAATAAAACATCAGAAGCTTGAGATAAATATTTTGAGAGAGCGTATGTACAAAAAGGTGAACGATCATAAAACTGTAAATCACCCCCAGCATTCATCTGACGTTCTTTTTGGCAATAAACAATCTCATCTATAAAATGCGGAAGCTCCCAAGGAGTTTCTATTCCATTAAGCTTCATGTCTAAAATCAGATCTGTGGCTGCCTCATGAATTACGCTATATCCATGTTTATCAAGCTTTCTAACAACAGAAGTCTTTCCGCTTCCTGGAGTGCCCGTGAATATGAAGCATCTCATGTCAATGCATTTTTTGTCCATTTGGAACCTTTGGATCAACTATTATCAAACATATAGCGCCGCTTTCATCCGCAAACCCCACAAGCAAAAACTGAGAGGTAAATCCTGCTATATTTTTCTCTCCCAAGTTAACACATCCAACAATCTGTCGCCCAAGAAGGGTTTCTGGCGTATAGTGCACAGTCACCTGAGCTGATGTTTGCAATACGCCGATCTCAGGTCCGAAATCTGCCCACACTTTGAATGCCGGTTTTTTTGCTCGTGGAAATTCTTCTACTTTCACAATCGTACCAGAACGCAAATTTACACGCTCAAATTCTTCGTATGTTATTGTTGTCATTTGCTACCTCAATTTTTTAATTCGATTTTTTTAAGTGCACGAATTCTCCATAACTCTCCTGACATTCCGAATTCTAAATCTGCCACACCATTTTTAACTGCAATTTTAATGGATTTGCCTTTGAGATTGTGATTGAGAGTGTCTAAGCACTTCTGAATCGTTTGCTTATTAAATATCGATGGCTCGAAACACTGAATCAAAGTTAAATGAAGTCCAGCAGAGATAGGCTTGTCTTTAAAATAGATATTCTTATGATCTTCAAAACTTAGAATTGCACTAAAAATGATGCTTGTTTTATTTTCGTATACTTTTATTTCTTCAATTTTAAATTTCCAATCAGGTTTGACAATAGACTGATATTTTGTGTTTACATCTTCTATTGCAATGGGGTTATGGCAATCTTTGAAAACAACAGGACATATTTGTTTAAGAGTTTCAGAATCACAAAAACCTCTCGAACTTGTATACAATAATGTCGCGTGCATTTCCTCACCAATATTAGGCCTGCTTTTTTCGGTATAGTGATCGATTGCAATGCCACCTTTATCTTTTTTCAAGAGTATTTTTTCATTATTTTCACAAGATTCTTTTGTAATATGCAGAGCCGATTTTAAAGCATCCTTAGTGAATGTATTGATTTCTTTGAGATCGATATAATCATGACCGCTTTCTTCCTCAAAATGAATCTTAGCGCAGATTTTCCAATCATTATCTGGCTTTGATAAACATTGATGATTGTTCTTATCAGTTAAATGATTGCAACTTACCAATAAAATTGTTGCTAAAAATAAAATTAAATTCAATTGAATTTTATTTTTCTTCATAAACACCCTCTCACTTCAATTTCCTCGCAAGCTGCACGGCATCAGTTCATTATCAATGCTCTTTTCATCAGGAATATACCTGCTTCAGATAAAGTTTTTGGGCTGCTCCATATCCGCCATCATTACCTTCATAGAAGTAAACAGCACTACCAACAATCCTGATTTATTGCATCCCTTTTTCACTATAACTCTTTCCTCATAAAATGACAGGTAGAATTTTGCGTATAGCCCTGCCTTTCAAAATCACTTACGTATCCCAATTTTTCATAGAACGCTTTGGCTCCCTGAAAGCTCATTGTGGCAACCGTTGCCATAGAGCAGTCTGATTTTCGTCCATAATCGTGAATCGCTTCCATCAATTTTCGGCCTAAGCCGTTCTTACGATGATGAGGGGCTACCCATAATTGATCCGTATAAATGCTGCCGAAAACCACACTCCCATTACAGCCTGCAATGATCTGATCTGCGTCATCTCGTATGAAAAATCCAAAAGAATAAGCTTTGCCAAACTTAGGTGTTTCTTGATTGATTTTTTGTGTCAGAAAATCGATATCTGCGCTTGCGGGTGTTGATGTGTGCTCAAAGTTCATTTTTTAATCCCAATATAGATATCCAGCGTCACATTGGCATGATCGGTACTGCGCTCATCATAAACTTCAAAATCTGCAATACAAGCTCTTTCACCTCCCAAATCAGATGCTTTCATTTCCCATATATCTTTCCACATATTAATACAAGCCGAAGGCATTGGTCCTGGCTGATTGGTAAATTTTATATAATTTTGAACAGGTATAACAAGAGTCTCAAATTCTTGATCAACGTCTTCAAAAGAAGTAACTTCTTCTCCGATAAAATATGTATAATTTTTACTTTCTTTATCTTCATAATTAGCATAAACGCACAAAGTTGTTTCAGGATTTTTTCTATCATTGATTTTTTCAGCCAATCCATTATGAAAATATCTCTTAACGGTGGTTACAATTGGGTTAAGCAAACTGTCACTCTCAAATCTTGAGTCTCTACTCGCCTTTGTCGAAATGCCAACTAACTTTATTTCAGGTAATATTACAGTTACTTTTCTCATATTAGACACTCTAAAAAAGGGTTTGATATGGTAATATTATATGAGTATTTGTGTATATTATCAAGAGGTAAGATTGAGAGAGAGCAGGTTCTGTGAACGTGTATGGATAAGGACATATGATTTATAGTTTGGTGATATTTAAGATATCTGTGGATAATTTATGAGGTTGGCGGCGACCGACTTTCCCGCGGCTTAGGCCGAAGTATCATAGGCGCATAAGGGTTTAACTGTCGAGTTCGAGAAGGGATCGAGTATACAACCTTAGCCATAGCGGC